>Ga0163144_10000034_pt1 | contig 280437 bp, 263 predicted proteins | sample OliLak19BULKMAT1_FD_123175 | JGI IMG/M metagenome (GOLD analysis project Ga0163144, IMG submission 123175) | Freshwater microbial mat bacterial communities from Lake Vanda, McMurdo Dry Valleys, Antarctica - Oligotrophic Lake LV.19.BULKMAT1 | ecosystem: Environmental > Aquatic > Freshwater >... | reverse complement strand
GGAGAGATGCTGGCTCCAAGCTACGGCTGAGTTGAAATCGATTCGCCGTTAACTCGCGGGCAACTCGCCATCGCCCTTATACTTACAGCGCCCCATCGTGCCGTTCACCGGACACTACTGAGTTTGACCTGATGAGCTACCCCAACCGCAATCACGGCATCTTTGGCGGCAACACCACGCTCCACCTGCGGACCATGCTCACCAACTTCATTGATGAAACGCTGGGCCCGCCCCTGGCGCCGCCGCCGGCCACCGCCCAGCGACCGCTGACCAATTAGCGAGGCGCCCGGCCGACCCATCGCCGGTCCCCGGGGCCGGTCGCCGGGCCGGTTGATTGCGGTCCCCGGACCATTTCCTACATTGGAGGGACGCCCCTTCCGCGAGGTTCTCGATGACCTACGAGCAGATCGTCTCGATGCTGGGGTATGCCGGCAGCCACGATCTCGCCGTCCGGATCGTGACCACGGATCGTACCGAAGTCACCGGCGTTCCGACCAGCGTGGACACCCACATCACCGCCCACGAGGTCTACCTCCACCCGCTGGATGATGACTCGACCGAGATTGCCATGAGCCTGGGATCCATCCGGGAGGTCGAGCTGATGTAGGGCTGGGGGCCCCCACGCCGGCCTTCCTGCGCGCCAGGCGGCGCTCGGGCCGTCGCGCCCTTTGCCAGCGCCGAGGCGTGACCGTAAGTTCCCCTTCATGGTTTCCATCCTTGATATCATCGGCCCGGTCATGGTCGGGCCTTCGTCCTCACATACTGCCGGGGCCTGTCGGATCGGGCTCTTCGTGCGGGAACTGGTCGGCGGGCAGCCGGAGCAGGCCCGGGTGGAGCTGCACGGGTCCTTCGCGCGCACCGGCGTGGGCCATGGCACGGACCGGGCTATCGCTGGCGGGCTGATGGGCTTCCCTCCGGATGATGAGCGCCTCCGCCAGAGCCTCGAACTGGCCGAACAGGCGGGCCTCACCCTCACCTTCACCAACACCAAGCTCCGCGGTGAGCACCACCCCAACACCACCCGCATCACTGTCACCCGCGCCGAACAACGCGCCACCGTCACCGGTTCGTCGCTCGGTGCGGGCCGGATCAAGATCACCGATATCGACGGCTTCGCCGTCGACGTCACCGGCGCACTGCCGGCCCTGGTGTTCGTGGCCATGGACGTGCCCGGCATCGTCGCCGCGGTGACCGCGGCCTTGGCGCGGCAGGACGACAACATCGCCACGGTCAAGGTGTCCCGCCGCCAGAAGGGCGGTGACGCGATCCACATCTACGAACTGGACCAGCCCGCCAGCCGGGCCGCCATCGAAGTCATCCGCGCCATTCCCGCCGTCCGGCTGCTCCGGGCCATTCCCAGGATCGCATGAAATACGAAGCGCTGGCAGACGCGGTCACGGACGCCGAGGCGGCGGGCATCACCCTCGGCGAGCTCGCGCTCCGGGCCGAAGTGGAGGGTGGGATGCGGACCCGGGAACAGGTCGAACACGCCCTCGGCCGGGCGCTGGAGGTCATGCGCGGGGCGGTGAACCAGGGCCTCCCGGGCGACGTGCGCAGCGTGAGCGGCCTGGTGGGGGGCGATGCCGCCCTGCTCACCCGGGCCGTCGGGCCCCTGGCCGGCACGGTGTTCACCGATGCGATTGCCCGGGCCCTCGCAGTGCAGGAGATCAACGCCGCGATGGGGGTCATCGTCGCAGCGCCCACGGCCGGCGGGGCGGGGGTGCTGCCCGGAGTGCTCCTGGGCATCGCCAAGCATCGCCCGGTGTCCGACGCCGCCCTGATTCTGGCGCTCGCCACCGCCGGCCTGGTCGGCGCGGTGGTCGCGGTCCGGGCCTCGCTCTCCGGCGCCGAGGGAGGCTGCCAGGCGGAAACCGGGGCGGCGGCCGGTATGGCGGCAGCCGCGGGGGTGGAACTGCTGGGCGGCACCCCTACCGAGGCGGTGCACGCCGTCGCGCTCACCATGCAGGGGTCACTCGGCCTGGTCTGCGATCCCCTGGGGGGTCTGGTCGAGGTGCCCTGCGTCTATCGCAACGCCACCGGCGCAGCCATGGCCCTGGCCGGAATCGAGATGTCTCTCGCCGGAGTCCGCTTTCCGATCCCGGTCGATGAAGTCATCGATACCATGGGGGAAATCGGCCGGAACATGGACGTCCGGTACCGCGAGACGGCGGGCGGCGGCCTGGCCGCGACACCGACGGGGCGCAAGCTGGCCAAGGGCCGCCTGGTCCAGATCAAGGGGAAGGGTGGCCAGGCCTGACCGGGGCAGGTGACGCGGTGGCGGTCCCGGGGTGCTATGAAACATCCTGAAACGTCCCAGCGTACTGGCCCATGCGCCCCGAGGCCGGGCTGCTCATCGGTTCACCAGCGGTCATCATAGAGGCATAATGGGCGCAGCCGAAGTCCTGATCCCGATCACTTTTTTCCTTACTATAGGCCTGGTATTCATCGCCCGGGGCGAGATCGGCCGGGCCATTGCCCACGCGATTCGTGCCAGGGCCGGGGTCGGCGGAGAGGAAGTAGTCCAGATGCGGGCAGAACTCAGCGACCTGCGCCGCGACCTCGATGAAATGCGCCAGGAGCTGCTCGAAACCCACGAGCGCCTGGACTTCACCGAGCGGCTGCTGGCGCAGAGCCGTACTCCGGACCAGTTGAGAGGATAGGTCATGGAAGCCACGCAGGCCGTGGTGGCCGTAGCCGGAATGCTGACCGGCGTTCTGATCGCGTGGGCCATCGCCTGGGGCGTGGTCCAGCACGCCAGAGCCCAAGTCCATGGAAAACCGGCCGACCCCGCCCTGGCTGGGGACGTGGCGGCACTCCGGGACCAGATGGAGGGGCTGCAACAGCAGCTCCTGGAGGCCCACGACCGGCTGGACCTCGCGGAGCGCATGCTCTCTCAGGGTCGGGTGCCTGACCAGTTGCCGAGGGGCTGAACATGGGTCCGGCGGAGTTCATTCCGGTCATGGGCATGCTGACGGGGATCGTCACCGTGGGTCTGTTGGCGTGGGGCGTGGTGCAGGTGAGCCGGGGGCCTCTCGGGCAGGCTCTCGCCCGGCGGCTCCAGGGCCAGCATGGACAGGCGGAGACCGACGTCCTGCTGGCGGTCGATGGCCTCCGTGAACAGGTCGACATGCTGCAGCAGCAGCTCACGGAGACCCAGGAGCGCTTGGACTTCACCGAGCGATTGCTGACCAGCGGCCGTGCACGGCAGGAAGAGAGCCGGCCCTGATGGAAGACATCCTGGCGATCGTCCTGATCTTTGGCGGGGGTACGCTGATCGCCATCTCGTTCAGCCCGATCGGCCGGGCCATCGCCGAACGGATCCGGGGCGGCGGCGGCAGGGCCGAGCCCGACCCCCAGGTGTATGAGGAGCTGGACCGGATGCGGCAGGAGATGAGTGAACTGCACGAACGCGTGGACTTCACCGTGCGGCTGCTGGCGGCCAAGCGGGACGGCCACGAGCTGCGGGAAGGGGCCTAGATGGATACCGAGGGAATGTTCACCATTGGCTTCTTCACGTTCCTGCTGCCGGTGGGCTGGATGTTTGCGGCCGGCTACTACAAGCGCTGGAATCGCAGGATGGACCACGGGGACCAGCTGCCGCCGGGACTGCAGGAGGACGTGGAGCAACTTCGCCGGCGAGTGCTGGAGCTGGAGGAGCGGGTCGACTTCACCGAACGATTGCTGACCACGGCGCGGGAAGCCGACCGTCTCCCGGGGGAACGCTGACATGGAAGGCGTCTTGTTCATCGTCATCGTGTTCGGCGGGGGGATGTTGTTCATGCTCTCCAAGTCGGAGATCGGCCGGGCCATCGCCGACCGGATTCGCGGTGGCAGCCCGGTGGGCACCGATCCGGCGTTGGTTGACGAGGTCGACCGGCTCCGGCGGGAAGTGTCCGAACTGCACGAGCGGGTGGATTTCACCGAGCGCCTGCTGGCCACCCAGCGTGAGGAGCAGCGCCTGGCGGGAGGATCCACCTGATGTGGCAGGCCACCATTCCGCCGGTGCCGCCGGTGCCGGACTTTCAGATCCCGGACCCGGTGATCGTGCATGACTTTCCGACGCCGCCGCCGTGGGTGACACTGCCGCCGGAGATGACGGCGGTGATCGCGGTGGCCTTGTTCGCCGCCTGTGCGGTGGTGCTGTACCCGCTGATGCGGGCCATCGGCCGGCGGATCGAGGGCCGCGGCACCGGTGATCCCGCGCTCCGGGCCGAGGTGGAACAGCTGCGGACGCGGCTGGCGGATGTCGAGTCGCTGCAGCACCGGGTCATGGAGCTCGAAGAGCGAGTGGATTTCGCGGAGCGACTGCTGCCCCAGCAGCGCGACGCGGCACGGATCGGACCGGGAGGGGGCTGATGTTCAAGAAGTACGTGGGCCTCGACCTTCTCGATGTCCTGATCCAGTTCGGGGTCACCATGGCGGCCGGCGTGATGCTGTCGGGGATGACCCAGCCGAACGAAGAAATCGGGGCGTCCATCGCCGCTGGCGTGTCGCTGATCGTCCTGGCCTGGCGCCGCAAGCGGGCGCTGACCGCCATGGCCAGTCTGCCGACCGGGGAGGTGCAGGCCGAGCGGATCGCGGAGCTGGAGCTCCGGGTCGCGGATCTGGAACAGAGTCAGGGCCGCATCCTGGACCTGGAAGAACGGCTCGACTTCACGGAGCGGGTGCTGGCCCGGCAGCGCGAACCCGAAGCGAACCGGCTATCCGCCGGCCACGGGGAGTGACATGGGAGACGGCATCGGCGACATGGCGTTCTGGCTGGCCATGGGGTTCATCGGGCTCGGCCTGACCTTTGGTCCGATCGGGCGCGCCGTGGCCCGCTGGATCGAGTCCAAGAGCCACCCTGGCCGGGAGGGACTGCAGGAGGCGGTCGAGGCCCGCCTGGCAGAGGTGGAGGAGGGTCTGGGCCGGCGGCTGCTGGAGCTGGAGGAGCGGGTGGACTTTGCCGAACGGGTGCTGATCGAGGCCCGGAAGCCCGCGCTCCAGGAAGGCGACACCCCACCCGAGCCCGCGGACGCGGTGCGCGGTTAGATTGTCTGTATTCAGGCCCGCCCGGGAGAGCGCATGACAGGAAAAGATGACATCGAGGGCTTCCTCGACCGGCTCGACAGCGGCACCACCGAGGTGGTGGAGCTGGAGCCCAGCATCTGGGTGGTGAAGACCACGTCCGGGGCCGAGGTGCTGGTGCACCTGGCGCCCCCGGTGGTGATCCTGCGGATCACCGTCATGCCGCTGCCGGCAGGAGCAGAACGTCAAAGCGCCCTGTTCCGGCAGCTGCTCGGCTACAACGCCCGCGAACTCGTCCATGGCGCCTACGGCCTCGAGGGAGATCGTGTCGTCCTGGTGGACACGCTGGAGCTGGAGAATCTCGATTTCGTCGAATTCGAGGCGAGCTTTGATTCCATGACGCTCGCCCTGGCCACGCACCTCGGCGCCCTGGCGCCGTACCGGGAGTAAGCCGCATGGGGATCTTTGACCGTCTTTCGACACTGCTCCGGTCGAACCTCAACGACCTCATCTCCCGGGCCGAGAATCCCGAGAAGATGCTGATCCAGCTGATCACCGACATGAAGGGTCAGCTGGCCAAGGCCAAGCAGCAGGTCGCGAGCGCCATCGCCGACGAGAAGAAACTGCAGGCCGATGCCGAAGCCATGCGCAAGCAGGCCGAGGACTGGGAGCGTCGCGCCATGCTGGCGGTGCAGGAGGGCCGGGACGACCTGGCCAAGCAGGCTCTGCTCCGCTATAACGAGGCCATGCAAGGAGCGCAGCAGCTGCATGAGACCTGGGTCAAGCACAAGGCCGAGACCGAGAACCTCAAGGGGTCGCTGCGGCAGCTCAACGACAAGATCGAAGAGGCCAAGCGGAAGAAGAACATCCTGATCGCCCGGGCCCGGCGCGCGGAGGCGCAGCAGCGCATCCAGGAGACCATGTCCGGGATGTCGGACAAGTCGGCGTTCGAATCCTTCGAGCGGATGAGCGAAAAGATCGAGCAGCAGGAGCGCAAGGCCATCGCCGCCGCGGAACTGCAGAACGAGTTCGAAGGGGACACCCTGATTCAGCAGTTCCAGTCGCTGGAGTACAAGGGGAGTTCCGACCAGCAGTTGATCGAGCTCAAGAACCGGATGGGATTGCTCGGCGCGGGGGACAAGCCCGGCGCCCGCCAGATCGGCAAGGGCGATACCGTGGACGCGGAGCTGGTGGACGACGACGACGAAAAGAAGGGCTGAGCACCAGCCCCGGATTCCCTGCGGAAGGGCCGGTCTTCGACCGGCCCTTTTGCTTGGCCGCCCGAGGCGTCGCTATTAGCTTCACCCGTCCCGGCAGGCCGCCACCTCATGCGACCGCCACCCCGACACCCGACCGCCCAGACTCATGCCCAGCCTCCGCTACCTCATCCTCGCCGACGGCGAGTTCGGTCCCCTCACTTCGAAGACCGCCAACTCGGTCGTCCGGTACCTCCCCGACCGGATCGTGGCGGTGCTCGATCGCGAGCACGCCGGCCAGACCGTGCAGGATGTGCTCGGCTTCGGCGGGGGCGTGCCGGTGGTGGGTTCCATGCGGGAGGGGTTGCGGGGCGCCCCCGATGTGGTGCTGATCGGCATAGCCCCGATGGGGGGGCGCCTGCCCGAGGAGTGGCAGGCCTGGCTGCTCGAAGCGATCGACGCCGGCTGCTCCATCTGGAGTGGTCTCCACACGTTCCTCGGCGATCATCCCGCACTGGCGGCCCGGGCCCGGGCGAAGGGGGTCGAGATCCGCGATTTCCGGCGCCCGCCGGCCCATCTTCCGATCGCCTCCGGCAAGGCCAAGGAGGTCGAGCCCTTCGTGATCCTCACGGTCGGCACCGACTGCAACGTCGGCAAGATGACGGCCCAGCTGCAGATCACCCGGCAGCTGAACGACCGGGGCCTTCGCACCCGGTTCGTCGCCACGGGACAGACCGGCATCATGATCGAAGGGTGGGGCATCGCGGTGGACGCCGTCGTCGCCGACTTCATCGGCGGCGCCGCGGAGTGGCTGGTGCTGGAAGGCAGCAAGGACGCCGATATCGTGCTGGTCGAAGGGCAGGGGAGCCTGAATCACCCCGGCTACAGCGGCGTCACCTGCGGGCTGCTGCATGGCGCCTGTCCCGATGCCCTGATTCTCTGCCACCAGGCCACCCGCGAGTACATCGGGGACTACCGGCAGGCGTCCTGGCTCCGCATTCCGCCGCTCGCCGAGTACATCCGGTTGTATGAGAGCGTTGCGGGGTTCGTGCATCCCACCCGGACCATCGGCATCGCGCTCAACACCTTCGACATGTCCGATGCAGAGGCACGCGCCGCCTGTGAGGCGGCCACCCGGGAGACCGGACTGCCGTGCACCGATCCGGTGCGATTCGGGGCCGCCCCGTTGGTGGACGCCGTGGCCCGCGCGCGCGAGGCGTACCTCCAGGCACGCGCCAGCCGCGTGGCCCAGTCGGCCTGATCGGGTCTCATGGCGGAATCGGCGGCGCTGCTCATCGAGGGGCTGACCCGGACCTACCCCGGTCCGCCCGAGGTGCGCGCGCTGCAGGGCATCGACCTGCAGGTGCAGCCGGGGGAGATCTTCTCCCTCCTCGGGCCCAACGGCGCCGGCAAGACCACCACCGTCGGGATCTGCACCACCCGGATCCGGCCGGGCGCCGGCCGGGTGCTCGTTGACGGGATCGACATCCGAACCGATCCCACCCGAGTCAAGGCCCGCATCGGGGTCGTCACCCAGTACAACACCCTCGACCGCGCCTGCACCGTCCGCGAGAACCTCTACTATCACTGTCGCTACTTCGCGATGAACGCGGCCAGCGCCCGCCAGCGCACCGAGGAGATGCTGACCCGGTTCCGGCTGGCCGATCGCGCCGACGCCATGGCCACCTCGCTCTCCGGCGGGCTGGCCCAGCGGGTGCAGCTGGCCCGGGCCATCGCCCATCGGCCTCGGATGCTCTTCCTGGACGAGCCCACCGCCGGCCTGGATCCGCAGAGTCGGCTGGCGCTCTGGGAGCTGATCGGCGGCCTCCGGGCAGCGGGGGTCACGGTGCTCCTCACGACCCATTACATGGAGGAGGCCGATCGGCTGAGCGACCGGGTGGCCATCATCGATCACGGCCGGGTCCTGGTCATGGGCACGCCCGAGGCACTCAAGCGGCAGGCCGGTGCGGACACCGTCATTGAACTGTCTCTCGACCGGGTGGAAGAGGCCTTGCTCACCCGGCTCGCCGCTCTTCCCGCCGTACGCGACACGCAGCGCACGGCCCAGGGTCTCCGTCTCCTCGTCACCGCGCCGGAGGGGGTGGTGCCCCGGGTCGCCGAGGCGGCCCTGCCGTTCGGCCTTCGCGATTTGGCGGTGCATGCGGCGACCCTGGAGACGGTGTTCATCCAGCTGACCGGTCGAGACCTCCGTGACTGAGCCCACCCATCGTCCCCAGGAGGACACACCGATCCGCCGCTGGGCGTCGCTGTACGGCATGCTGCTCCGCGATCTCACGGTGCTGCGGCGGAGCTTCGCGCCGCTGATGGTGCGGACGGTCATGAACCCGCTCCTGTTCGTGTTCGTCTTCACTTACGTCTTTCCGCGGATCGGGCAGGGCTTCCATCCGCCGGGCGGAATGACCTACGCAACCGTGGTGGTCCCGGGGTTGGTCGCGGTGGGAATGGTCTTCACCGCGATCTCCGCCGTGGCCCTCCCGCTGGCCATGGAGCTCGGCGCCACTCGGGAGATCGAGGATCGCGTTCTTGCGCCCGTGGCGGTGGAGCTGGTGGCGCTGGAAAAGATCGTGGTGGGGGCGGTGCAGGGGATCGTGGCGGGGCTGGTGGTCTTCCCCCTCCTGTACGTCATTCCGGCGACCGAGGTCGCGGTGCGGGTGGCGAGCTGGCCGCTCCTGGTCACGTTCGTGCTGCTCGCCAGCCTGGCGGCGGGCGCGCTGGGCCTGGTGCTCGGGACCGGGGTCCGCCCGGCGCAGATCGGGCTCATGTTTGCCGTGGTGGTGGTCCCGATCACCTTCCTGGGCTGCGTCTACTATCCCTGGGCGGCGCTGGCCCCAATGCCCTGGCTGCAGGCGATCGTACTGGTCAATCCGCTGGTCTACATGAGCGAAGGGCTGCGGGCCGCCCTGACCCCCGACATCCCCCACATGCCCCCGGTGGCCTCCCTCACGGTGCTCACCCTGCAGACGATCGTGCTGGGATGGCTGGGCACCCGCGCCTTCGTTCGGCGCACGATAGGGTAGGTCTGCAACTGGGCGATTGGCCGATTGGGCGATCCGCGGACCAGGCGCCGTCGGTGCGCCCCGAGGGCGATCGGAACGCCTCATGCCAGTGCCTGCATTGGAGCGATACACCACCGCCACCACCGTTGCTTTTCCAATCCACAGGTCAGCCGTAAGACAATGAGCTGCCCTAGCTTGGGAGCCCTGCTCCGGGGCGACCAGGCTGGCCTCTGGATTGCCTGATCATGAGTCGGCACGCCGCGCATCGGGTTGCGGCCGCTCGATTTTCGAACTCAACCAGGAGCAACGCACCATGCGCACCACCTTTCGGTTCACCCTGCCGGCCGTGGCGCTGGCCCTGCTCACCGCGGCTTGCGGAGGTAGCAACGCGCTTGCCCCACAGTTCCAGCCGGAGGTGGTGAACACGCCCAATGTCTCCTTCAGCTTTCAGGCGACGGGGCTCCAGGACATCAGTGATGTCGTCAACTACACGTGGAATGTGTCATCGGGCATTGTGATTATTCACCCCGCCACATCCACGACCGCCGGAAGCATCACGCTCAACATCAAGGACGCCGCTGGGGCCGTCAAGTACGACGGGCCGGTCCCGCCGAGCGGGGATATCACCCCCCCGAGCGGAGCGGCGGGGGCGTGGAAGATCCGGGTCACGCTTGTGAACTACTCCGGGACCATCAACTTCGCGGTCCAGATGCAATAGGAACTTCGTCGGCCGGGCACCAGTGGGGTGCCCGGCCGCCACATTGCCCGCCTGATCGTCCAGTCGCCCACCACTCAAAAGTCCTTGTGCTCGAAGCGGCGCCTCCCCAACCAGAGCGGCACCGCCGTCCATAGCGTGAGCGCCGCCGTGGCCACGGCAAGACCAAGCGCGGTGCCGAGGAAGCGCTGGAACACCGCGCCCGTATACCCCAGCAGAGCGGCGACATCGAGGTCCAGCAGCAGCAGCACCCGGCCGAGGTCGAGAGGGTTGAGTAGAGTCAGGATCAGGAGCGGTGTTTCCAGGGGGTAGTCGCTGAAGACGGTGACCACCAGCAGCACCAGGCCATCGTAGAGGACCGCGGTTGCCAGCCAGACCAGCAGCGCAGCCCCGAACCCCCGGGCCCGATCCTGGATGCTGAGCGCGATCAGGAACGCCAGCGCAGTGAACGCCGCGGTGAGCAGGACGCCGGTCCCGAGCAGCATCACCAGGGAGCGCACCGGCACGTCGCCGCTGCCAAGGTGGAGCAGAAACGGCATCCCGATCCCGATCACGACCGATCCCGCCAACGGCAGGGCCAGGCCTCCCCACAGGCCGGCGAACATCGCCCGACGGCCCACCGGCTGCGCCAGCAGCAGCGCAATGAACTCCCGCGCGTTGTAGAGATACAACGTGCCGAACATGAGGGCGACCAGGGGCACGAAGATCAGTACCACATTCAGGAGGGAGACCACCGCCCGTCCCCCGTCGCCGCCCAGCCGGAAGAGGGCCTCGGTGAGCAGGAAGAGCAGGCCGGCATAGGCCAGGACCCACCGATTGCGGGCGATGTCGCGCAACTGGTAGCCCAGGATCTTGGCGGCGGTCCTCATCGGGCGTCCTCGGATTGCATCAACGCCGCGATGGCACGCTCCAGGCGCGCGAACCCGGTCAGGGCCATCAGCTGGGTCAGCGTGCCGTGGAACCGGACTCGGCCGTCGAGCAGGAACACGATATCATCCGCGACCTCCTCCAGTTCGCTCAGCGTGTGCGTGGCCATCAGGGCGGCGGTGCCGGCGGCCCGTCGCGCCAGCAGGTGCTCCTTGAAGATCCCGCTGGCCACCGGGTCGAGCCCCGCCGTGGGTTCATCGAGCACCAGCAGATCCGGGCGGAACAGGAAGGCAATGGCCGCCGACAGCTTCTGCCGGGTACCCCCGGAGAGATGTCGCACCGGCTTGGGCAACTCATGCTCCAGCCGAAAGGCTCGCAGGAGCGTCTCATCCCGGGGCTGCTCCTCCCCTCGCAGATCCCCAAGCATGCGCAGGACCTCGGCCCCGGTGAGATTCTCGGGGAACTGCGGTGCCTGCGGCATGTAGCCGAGTCCGTGACGATACTGCTCGTGGCCGTTGACCGACTGGCCCAGGACGCGCAGCGTCCCGGTCGCCGGGCGCACCATCCCCAGCACGGCCTTGATGAGGGTGGACTTGCCGGCGGCGTTGGGGCCCACCAGTCCGGTGATCCGTCCAGGCTGCACCGCCAGGTCCACTCCGCGCAGGACCTGGAGCCGCCCGAAGCCCTTGGTAAGCTGGTGCGCCTCGATGACCGGTGCCGTGCTGGTCACGGACGGGCCCAGGTCATCCGCGGGCGCGGATCCACCATGGTCTGCGGGGTGAGGACGGGCGCGACGCGTTCAGCGGCATCCAGCAGCGAGACGAAGAAGCTGCGCAGGAGAATCAGCGCCGGCGGATGCTGCTGGACCACCACCGCAAACAGCCGCACGGGGGGAAAGGGGACATCCCCGAAGCCATCCCGGTCCAGGTCATAGCCGGCGTAGCGGTCCCAGTAATTCTCCCGGAACTCGCTGGCGGCGTGGGCGCTGTTGGTCGACACGTCGAACGCATTGCCCTCGAAGCGATTCCCGGTAAAGCTGTTGTCCACCGCATCGGCCATCACCTGCACCCCCCAGCCGTTGCCGAGGAATTCGTTGCCGGTGACGGTGAGCCGGCTGGTGCCCTCCGCGTACAGCCCCACCGAATTCCGCCGGAAGATGTTGTGGTCCAGCCGGCTGTCGCTGATGTCCTTGAGGAGCAGGCCGTAGGCGCCGCTTCCCCAGGTGCGCTCGATGCGATTCCCCGTCATCTGCACCTGCTGGCTGTACATGACCGCCACCCCGGCCCGGTTGTCGACCAGCTGGTTGTCCGCATACAGCAGTCGCTGGGAAAACATGAAATGGATGCCGTAGCGCAGATGCCGGCTGCTGAGGTTGCGGCGGACCTCGGTGTCGGTGGTGAACTCGAAATAGATGCCGTCCCGGTGGCCGTGCAGCACGTTGTCCTCGATACGCAGGTGGGACGAGCTCCAGGCGTGGATGGCGTTCCCGGAGAACACCTCCCCGCTGCCCGAGCCCTCGATCCGGTTGCCGCGGATCAGGCAGCCGTCCACCTTCGACAGGTAGATGCCGAAGAAGGTGTCCTGCAGCGTATTGGCCTCGAAGCGGCACGAGCCCGCATTGCTCACCCGGATGGCTGCTCGGTCCTCCACACTGGATGGGATCACGTCCCGGAGCACCAGGCCGCGGATCGTCACGCTGTCCGCCGTGATGGAGAAAATGCCGTGCTCGCCTCCGTGCAGGACTGGACGGCCGCGGCCCAGGATCGTCACGGGACGGGTGACCCTCAATTCAGGCTCGTGATAGGCGCCCGACTCGACCCAGATGGTATCGCCCCGGCCGGCGGCGGCCAGGGCGGCGGTCACGGTAGAGAGTGCAGAGCCGGGCCGCACGACGAGCGCTGGCCGCTGCATACTGGCCGCGCCCAGCAGCAGGGGGAGAAGCAGGGCCGGGCCCATCAACTCGGCGCGGCAGGGCGATGGCTATGAGGCTGGGCGCGGACCTCGTCCCAGGTGAGCAGTGTGCCACCCAGAGCCGCCTGCACGCTGTCGGCCTCTGCCCCTGGGCGGAGGGCCGCCAACCCGCTTCCCATCGGGGTGCGGAGGGATCGGCTCTGGAGGAAGACCGACTGCGCGGTCCCCAGCCAGACCCGGCCATCCACGAAGCTCAGCACCCAGGTGGAGGCGGGCGGCGTGCCTCCGTCGGCCAGCCACGCCGCGAGGCACCCCACGTCATCGAATACCGCCACCTTGCCCGTCGGGGCAATGGCCTCGGCGCTGAAACGCGGGTCGGCGATGGTCATGTGGCAGTGCCCGCAGGACTCGCTTCCATAGCTGATGTCCCTGGGTGTGGACCGTCCGCAGGCGAGGACGCTGGCGGCCGCAAGGATGGCGGTCGAGGCGGCTCGGAGTCGCATCCCGGGTCAGGCGGGCGCCAGGGCGGGCGCCGGGGCTCGGCGCGCCCGGCGGAACTCCCGGACGGCCAGGCCGGCGGTGAGGGTCAGGACCGCGATGGCGACCCATCCGCCCGCAGCCGGCCAGGAGCTGGAGTTGAAGTTGAGCATCTGCTTGCTGCCGATGAGCGGCGGCTGGTAACTCATCCCCGGAATCTTGAGGATGGCGTGGGGGTCCAGGTTGTGCCCGTAATCGTAGCCCCAGAGGTAGAAGTCGGCGAGTCCGGCCACGGCACCCAGGGTGAACAGGGTCACCCAGGCATAGAGCAGCGCCCGGCGCCCGCTTCCCGCCACCGCCAGACCGGTGACGATCAGGCCGCCGATCAGCCAGGGTATGAAGCGGAGCTCGGGGATGTCTTCCGGGGTGATGCGCTTCATGCCGATATAGTGATTCAGGTTGTTGATGCTGTTCAGGTCTTGGGGCTTCTCCCCCTCGATCCGGTCAATAGAGATATACAGCCCGATGCCCTCCGGGTACTGCGGGGCATCCAGCGAGATGTGCCAGAGCGGCCACAGGAACACCAGCCCCAGGGCCAGGGCGGCGACGGCCAGCGTCAGACGACTGGAGCGAAGCATCATGCCTTGTCCTTCCTCAAGAAAACCCTGTCCCGCGAGCCGCAAAGAGAAACTGGGCCGGAGCGTCCGGCGGCCCGATCCCACGCGTGGGCCACCGAATCGCCACACCCCAGTCCCCCCGATCCGCGTTCGCTACTTCGTCGGCCCGTTATGGGTCAGCGCGACGCTCGAGCCCCTGGGCGACACCCGGATGTACCCCTGCATCTCCTGGTGCAGCGCGGAGCAGAAATCGGTGCAGTAGAACGGGAAGACCCCGACGCGGTCCGGCACCCAGAGGCTGGTCCGGGTGGCCCCGGGCATGATCAGTAGTTCGGCGTCGTGCTGCCCGGTGATGGCGAAGCCGTGCGGAACGTCCCAGTCCTGCTCCAGGTTGGTCAGGTGGAAGAACACGCTGTCACCGACCTGCACGCCTTCGATGTTATCCGGCGCAAAGTGACTGCGGATCATGGTCATGGAGACATGCACCTGCCGGCCCTCCCGCACCACCTTCACGTCCTTCTCCGCCTTGGCCGCGCGCGGGTGGCGGTTGTCGGCCAGCGGATACGTGCGCACCTGCTGGTCCTTGATCTTCGAGGCCAGGATCGCCTGGGCGTAGTGCGGCTCGCCGATGGTCGGGAAGTCGAGCAGCAGCTTCATCTTGTTGCCCGTGATGTCGATCAGCTGGGCTGACTGGGCCAGCTCCGGCCCGGTGGGCAAGTAGCGGTCCTTGGTGATCTTGTTCAGGGCCACCACGTACTTCCCGTCGGGCTTCCGGGTATCCCCGCCCGGCACCATCAGGTGCCCGATCGAGTAGTACGTCGGAATCCGGTCCAGGACGGCGCAATCGCTGACGCGCCACTTCACAATCTCCGAGGACAGGAACATCGAGGTGTACGCGTTGCCGTTGCCGTCGAATTCGTTGTGCAAGGGGCCCAGGCCGGGCTGCTGCACTTCACAGGAGAGGATGGATTCGTACTTCAGGATCGGAATGCCGCCGGCCTCGCCGATGAAGTCCTTGGCCGCAATGGCCGCCTTCATTTTCGCAAAGGAATGCACCGGAATCAGCGCGGCCAGCTTGCCGCCGGCGGCGATGAACTGTCCCGTGGGATCCACATCCACGCCATGCGGTGATTTCGGGGTCGGCAGGAAGTAGACCATGTCGGGGCAATCCGCCACTTCCAGGACCTTGCTGCCCGACAGCTGCTCCGCCACCGCGATGCCGTTCTCCCCGCGATGGGTCCGGACGTACTTGGCAGGCATGGACTTCGCCTTACCGGCCGCGACGCATTCCTCCGCCCGCTTCCAGTTGACCGCCGCGATGTAGTCCTTGTCGTTCTGGGAGGCGTTGCGTTCCTTGAGCGTGTTGGCCTGTTCGGTGTTGTAGGAGGTGAAGAACGCCCACCCGTGGGACGGGCCCTTGCCAGGATGCGCCAGGTCGTAGTCGAAGCCCGGCATGTGAATCTGGAAGGCGAGCGACATCTTGCCGGTCGTCTTGTCCACCGCCACGAACGAGATCAGGCCCGAGAAGTTCTCCTTGTAGGTGCTGATGGGGACGTCGCGCTGGGGCGTGGGGACGCTGAAGCGGGTGGCGCCCACGACGTATTCTGTGTTCTCGGTCGCGAACGGTGAGGCATGGTTGCCCGCCGCGTTCGGGATCTCGATGATCTCCTCGGTTTCCATGAGGCTCAGGTCGATCCGGGCAATCCGCGGGGTATTGTTGCCATTGATGAAGATCCAGCGTCCGTCATTCTCCCCATTCGTCATGGAGAGCGACGGGTGGTGGGCATCGTCCCACGGCACAAACCCGTAGCTGGTCTCCAGCATGGCCTTGGTGTCCTGGCTGTAGCCATACCCCTTCTCGGCATCCTGCGCAAAGACCGGGATGACCCGGAACAGGCGGCCCGAGGGGAGTCCGTACACCGCCAGCTGGCCGGAGAAGCCGCCGGAGAAGAAGGCGTAGAATTCGTCGTACTGGCCTGGAGCGACGTACACCCGAGAGGCGGCGTCACCCGTCCCGCCGGCCTGGCTGGTGGTCTTGCCGCATCCGGACGCGACGAACGCGGCCGCGAGGGTCACACCGGCGAGGGTGCGCCGAGTCCATGGGATTACGCGCTGCATGGGGTTCCTTCCTCCTGTTGCCGGTCAGCTGCCGGCGTGGCTGGGTTTCGTGGTGCGAAGGTATTCGACGATCTGGCGGGCCTGCTCCTGAGTAAGGCCCAGGTTCGGCATCATGGTCATGTGGTCCGCCAGGAGCTGCCGGACCACGGGATGTCTCGTATACATGGCTTCGGGGTCGAGGATCATGTTCATGATGAACGCCGGCGACTGGCGGGTGGTCAGACCGCCCAGGGCGGGGCCCACGTACCGCTCCTCCAGTTTGTGGCACGCGACACACTTGGACTCGAACAGCTGTTCCCCTGCCTCGGCCATCGCATGGTCGAGCGGTCCGAGCTGCACCGGCGCGGTCACCGGACCGATACCGTGCTCCAGCTGAAACGGGGTGAGGTCTCCGCCCGCTCCACTACCACCGGCGGTCTGCGCCGCCGCAGCCGGGGCCGCCTGGTCCTCCTTGCCACCGCAGGCCGGGACGGCCAGCATCGCCACGACTAGGATCAGGCCATTCCACGAACCACGCATACCAGGTGTCCTTTCTGTGCGGATAAATCCGGGGAGGCGCTCCCCTGCCACCGCGGCCATTGCGGAGGTGCGCGGAAAACCTATTCTTTACCGCATGAACGGATGCCATTTAGGTCGTGAACTTGTCTTCATCCTTTCGACTGCGGGGTTCTGATTGTGCTGTCCCAGACCGCCGAATACGCCCTCCGGGCCGTGGTGACGATCGCTGGCCGCCCCGCCGGGCAGCCCATCGGGGCCTACCGCCTGGCAGCCGACCTGGGCATCCCGCAGAACTACCTCTCCAAGACCCTCCACCAACTGGCGACACTCGGCATTCTCGAGTCGACCCGAGGGAAACACGGCGGGTATGTGCTGGCGCGGGCGCCGGAACGAATCAGCCTGCTGGATGTGGTCGAGGGGTTCGACGATTTCAGTGACCGCCGAGCCTGCCTGCTGGGTCGCGCCACGTGCAGCGACCACGCGCCGTGCCCGGCGCACTCGCGCTGGAAAGCCGTGGCTGACCAGCATGCCGCGTTCTTCCGCGAGACGACGGTGGCGGACCTCTTGTCCAGCCGTCGGGGTGCCTGAGCACCGGGGGATCTGGGCTGGGTTGTTGAAGGGGGGGGGCCGGGATCGAGCGCCGGCCCGGAGGCTAGGCCGTGGTGCGGAAGGGCTTGACCCGGGGCCAGAGGAGGAGGAGGAGCAGGAGGATTCCGGTGCTGCGCAGGCCGGTCGCCAGGTGGAGGAGGGCAGGCGGGCCGTGGATGAGTTGCAGAACCACCCCGCAGAGCGATCCCAGCACCAGGAGCAGGGCGCCGGTCCAGGCCAGCATCGGATTGCCGCGCTCCGGGAGACGTGCCGCCCGGGGGAGCATCCAGTATGCCGTTCCCACCACAAACGGGACCAGCCACCCGAACAGCATGATTTCGATGTGGGCCGCCCGAACGCCCAGTTGCGGCCGGAGTGGGTGGGCCAGGCGCCAAGCGCCGAGGCCGCCGCCGCAGAGCAGGGCGATGAGGCTCACGCGGAGGAGGAAACGTGACAGGCCCGGCATCAGCGAATGCGCGGCCAGAGCAGGAGCACCAGCAGCCCGATCGCCGCGAACTGGAAGCCTGCCGACAGCAGCAGCGGCCAGGCCGGCCCGCCGAAGCCCAATTGCCAGGGTTCACCGACCAGCCGGAGGACCATGCCCACATTCAGCAGCCCGAAGCCGGCCCATCCCAGGCGATCATCGCCCCGTGGCGGCCGGGTGGGGTGCCGTGGGAACATCCAGAAGGCCACCCCCGTTATCAGTTGCAGCAGCCAGCCGACCGTCAGCAGGTGGATGGCGCCCAGATGCAGTGCGGAGTCGGGCAGGGCCGGGAACATGGCCCGGGGCCGGGCCAAGAGGGCTTCGAGCAGCAGCGCCAGCCCGAGGCAACAGAGTCCTGACTTGACCAGCCAGCGGGAGAGAGTCGGCACCGCTCACTCCTCCTTCATGCTGTACTCATGGCAATGGGGTGACATTGATACGCCCGTTCCTCACGAGGGTCTCATGGTGATACTGACTCGCATCGAGGCAGGTCGGCGGCTGGCGGAAGGTCTGGAGCCAATCGTCACGGATGCCTCCCTGGTGGTGGTCGCACTCTCGGCCGGCGGCATGCGGGTCGCGGCGGAGATTGCCCGGCGGTTCGAGGCCCCCCTCGATATCATCACCGCCTGCCGGCTGGAGGTGCCCGGCCGGCCGCACTCGGCGTTCGGCGCCGTGGCCGACGGCTCTGCCCTCACCCTGCCGGACCGGGTCTCCGCCCTGGGGCTCCCGGAGGACTACATCACCGGCCTGGTCGACCGTACCCGCCGGGAGATCGAGTGGGAGGCCAGCGCCTGGCGCGGGGGCGCCCCGCCGGTCGACGTGACCGGCTGCATGGTAGTGCTGGCGGACGACGGCCTGGGCGAAGCGGTCCTGGTCGCCGCCGCCGCGCAGGCGCTGCGCGCCGCCGGAGCCGCACAGGTCATCTTCGTGGCGCCCAGCGCCGCACCGGAGCTGTGCCTGGCGCTGGAGCGCCTGGTGGACGGTCGCGTGCTGCTCTACGAGCCGGGTGCTTCGGCAGCGGCCTGCCTCCGCGATCCGACCTTTGCCCAAACCACCCGGCTCGACGTCCACCACATGGTGCGCCGCAGCCGCCCGGCGATGGCCGTCGGTAGTCCGGTGGACTAGGCGCCGACCCGGCTGGTGCTGTCCTCCAGGAGCTGCTCCACCCGCCGAAGTCGGTCTCCGGCCTCCTCCGCCACGCCGCGGATCACCGCGTTGCGTTTCAGGGCCCCCACTTGCAGCATGGTGGCCGGATCCGCGATCCGCACGAGAGTCCCGCCCTCGGCGACCTCTTCAACCGTCACGTTGCAGGGCAGAAGCAGGCCGGCCCGGCTGTCGGCCGTGAGTGCCCGATGCGCCAGGTCCGGATTGCAGGCGCCGAGGATGACGTACGGACGGATCTCCACCCCGAGCTTGTCCTTGAAGGTGGCGTGGACATCGATCCGGGTGAGGATGCCGAACCCTTCGGAGCGGAGGAGGTCGGTTACCCGGGCGAGCGCCTGTTCCATATCCACCGGCAGCGCCACTTCGCCCCCGGCACGGCGAGCCCCGGCACGCTTCCGGAGTGCCTTGCCGGCGTAGCCCGCCGCGGTCACCGCCAGCGCCGCGGTACCCACCATCAGTGCGGTGTCACCGGCCCGCTGGAGCGCCCGCTGTCGCCGACGCCGGCGGAGCCCGGCCTCGAGTTTCCGCTCGGCTTCCTGGGCGGTCTTGCCTGCGGTTGCGGCGACCTTCCGGGCCACCGCGCGAAGTCGTTTCTTTGTAGTAGTCATGGTCCTCTCCAGTTTCAGGCTTCAACACAAACTGCTTCTCGTAACCTAATGCGTCTGTAAAGGGCACCGCTCTGGCGCATGCGACAAATCCGTGTGTGGCCCATCCCCGCGAACGTGGACCGATAGCCCCAACAAATACCGCCCCGGTCGAGGCCGGCCGGGGCGGTGAGCGGTGGGGTCGGGCGTCAGGCTTTGATGACGATCTTGTTCTTGATCTGGGTTTCGATCTTGGGCATCCGCACCGTGAGGATGCCGTCAGTGTAGTGCGCCTCGACCTTGGTGGCCTCCACCGCCTTGGGCAGACGGATGTTCCGCACGAACCGGCCGGTCTCCCGTTCCTCCCACAGCAGGTTCTCGTTGGCCTCACGGGTCAGCTTCTCCCGGTGGCCGGTCAGGGTGAGCACGTCGGCCTCGAGATGCACGTCCAGGTTCTCCCGGGGCACTCCCGGCACTTCCGCCCGGATGACGAATTCCCGCTCGGTCTCCGTCAGGTCGAGCGCCGGCATCCAGGTGTTCTCCATGGACCGCTGGAACGGATCGAATCCCAGGGTCGGGAAAGCCACCGGAGCGCGGAAAAGCCGATCAACGACATCGTCGATGTCCCGGACGAGTGTCGGCACGCCGGTGGGGGTCTTGGTGAGTTTCATACGGCCCTCCATGATGGAAAAGTCCCAACCGCGAATGGATGGCAGTATCAACCTATCGCCGGGCCACTGAAGCGGGGTGCAACCGAGCCCGAAACTTTCCTCATGTTGGGGAGCGGACCGGGCGGGGCCGGGCCCCGTGGCTGATGTGCCAGACGTAGGCTGCCACGTCGCGGGCCTGGTCATCGCTCATGGTGGTCCAGCCGCGCATCGGCATCGCCACGTCGCGGGTGGAGTACGCCTTGGGTACCCCGTGGAGGACCCGGGTGAGGATCCCCTCGAAGCTGTCCGGTCCGTGCATCCACACTCCCTGGGCCAGCGCGGGCGCGCTATCCGTGCCCGTCCCGGAAATCCCGTGGCACGTGGAGCAACTGGCGCTGCCATGAAAGAGCCGCTCGCCCCGGGCGATGGCCGAGTCGGTCACCTGGACGGGACGTACCAAGCTCGGCGCTGGGGCATCCTGCGCCTGCAGGGAGAGGGGAAGCACAAGGGCGAGCAGGGCCATCAGGCGCGGCACGGGGAGCTCCATTTGCCAGAGATGTTCATGATAGTGCGCCGTGCACGAAGGAGGGCGCAAGAGGGCGTGAACACCCGGTCCGTCGTCTCAATCGTCATCGTGCAGGATGCGCTCGGGCGGATCGTCCAGGTCCTCGAACTGGCCGTCGCGGGCGGCCCGCAGGAACAACCAGAGGAACAGCCCGGCCAATGCCACCGTCACGGGCAGCAGGAGGAGCAGGGCGCGCATCAGTCGCTGCTCCGCATCAGGCGCTCCACCCGGGCGGCATTCCAGATCACCACGCCGCTGGAGATCGGCATCAGCACCGCCGCCACCAGCGGATTCACCAGCCCCGCCACGGCGGCGGTCACGGCCAGCATATTGTAGAGGAGGGACTGTCGCTCGCCGTGATGGATCATCCGGTCGACGAGGCGGGCGGCGCGGATGCCGGCCGCGAGTGGCGTCAGCGAGTTGGTCGAGATGATGCCGTCGGCCACCAGGACGCTGCTGGCCGATCCGGTGGCCATCGCCACGCCCACGTCGGCCGCCGCCAGGGCCGGACCGTCGTTGAGGCCGTCTCCGGCGAACAGCACCCGGTGTCCCGCGCGCTGGCGTTCGCGGATCCAGGACGCCTTTGCCTCCGGTAACATGCGGGCGACCACCTCATGAATGCCGGCTGCGCCTGCCACGGCCGACGCCGCGTCGGCGTGATCTCCCGTCAGGAGCGCGGTCCGAATCCCGAGTCGGTGCAACGCCTCGACGCTCCGGTCGGCGTCCGGGCGGGCGGTATCCCCCAACCGGATTCGGCCCCGGATCCGTCCGGACCCGACCAGGATCACCTCTCCCGGTCCGGCGGCGCGGAGTTCCCACGGCTGGGTGTCTACCACTCCGCTGATCCCATGCCCGGCGGTTTCCACGACGTCCCTGGCCTGCGGCAGGGGGATGCCGCGTTCGGCCGCCTCGGCGATGATCGCGGAGGCGATGGGGTGGCTGCTGTAGCGCTCCAGGGCGGCCGCGACGCGCAGCACGGCGTCGTCCGCGGAGAGCACGGTGATGCTGCCGGACGTGACGGTGCCGGTCTTGTCGAGCACCGCCAGGTCCACTGTGCGCAGGGAGAGGAGCGCGTCGGAGGAGCGGAGCAGCAGGCCGCGCCGGGCCGCCGCGCCGAGCCCGGCCGCCGCCGCCAGCGGCCGGGCCAGCGCCAGGCCGCAGGGGCAGGCAACCACCAGCACGGCGACGGTGTTCGCCACCGCCGCGTCGAGGCCCCGGCCCAGGTACCAGCCCAGCCCGGTAGCCACGGCGATGAGCAGGGTGGCGGCGGTGAACCACGGGGCGATGCGGTCGGTCGAGGTGGGCGCCAAGCCCCGGTCCTGCGCCGCCCGGAGCGCTGCGGCCATCTTGTGGACTACGGTGTCCTGCCCGACCGCGTTGATCATCACGGTCAGCGCCCCGTCCACCAGCAGCGTGCCCGCCACGACCTGGTCGCCCGGGCCGACCAGCCGCGGCTCCGCCTCTCCGGTGACCAGGGCCATGCGCACCTGGCCGGAGCCCTCCATGACCTGCCCATCGGCCGCAAACTCCTCGCCCGCGCCGACATCAATCCAGTCGCCGGGGCGCAGGGCGCCGACGGCGACGGTCTCCACCTGCTCCACGTCGTCGCCGGCCGCTGGGGTGGCACCGTCCGGCAGCCGGCACACCCGCCGCGCCATCCGCGGCACGGTGCCGGCCAGTGCGCTGGCCGCCTCCGAGGCCCGGCGGCGCCCGCGGGCCTCCAGCACCCGGCCGGCGAGCAGCAGCGCTACCAGCATGCCGAGGGAATCGAGATAGCCATCCTCGGCGCGCAGGGTGGTGACCATGCCGTGCAGGTAGAGAACGGCGACTCCCAGGGCCACCGGCAGGTCCATATGGAGCACGCCGTGCTTCAGCCCGCTCCACGCGCCCTGGAAGAAGGGCCCGGCGCACCAGAGCGCCACCGGTGTGGCCAGCGCAAGGCTGGCCCAGCGGAACAGCGCGGCGTATCGGGGCTCCATGGCGCCGTACCACCAGCCGGCGTAGAGCCCTTCGTAGAACCCCATCAGGTAAATGGCCGCGAAGACCGCGTAGCCCAGGCGCAGCAGCAGGCCATGATCGGGCCGGGGATCGCCCTCCAGCGGACGGGGCTGGTACCCCAGCGCCGCAATGCGGCGGACGATCGAGGGCAGGTCCACCTGGGCCGGATTCCACCGCACCGTGGCCCGTCCCGAGGCGTAGCTCACCATCGCGGCGGCGACGCCGGGTGTCCGCTGCAGGACCCGCTCGGTCACCCAGACGCAGGACGCGCACCGGAGCCCGCCGACGACCAGGCGGGCCTCATGGTACCCCTCCGGGTCGGTGGTCATGGGGATCGCGTTCCAGTCGCCCGGGGGCATGCCGGTCGGTCGGGAGGGGAGCGCCGTGCGATCCGTGTAGTACCGCTCGAGGCCCGCGTCGCGGATGATCGCCGCGGCGATCTCGCAGCCGGTGCAGCAGTAGGAGGGCAGGTCCCCCTCCACCGCCGTCCCGCAGTGCGGGCAGACGGAGGAGGCAGGCCGGGTCGGTCCGGTACCCGGGCCGCCGCTACCGGGGCTCGGTACGGTATGACGAGACAACGTCATCGGCTCCGGCGATGGCCACGTACGCAAACGCCACGTTGACCAGCACCACGAGCAGCAGCCCGAGCGCGATGCTCCAGGGCCAGTGCCGGCCTTCGGGGTTACTCGGCGGCAAGATGCCCTCCGGTCTTGAAGGTGGCGGGAAGCCGGATCGACTGGGTGGGCGACGACACCCGGACGGCGATGGGGATCGTCCGGGGAAGGTCATCGCGCAGGGGGACGCGGATGACCAGCGGGACGGTGCGCGACTCGGTCGTTGTCAGGGAGATATCCTGGACCATCACCGCGGCGGACGGGATTCCCTCCACGGTCACGTGGAATGGCTCGGCCACGGGCGCGGCGGCCTTGTTGGTGATGCGGAGCAGGTAGGTGTTGCGCACGTACCCGTCGGGATCGACGGTGAACAGCATTCCCGGGGCGCGTTGCACGGCGGCATCGAAGGGAGCCCGTGCCACCATCAGGATCGCCACGGTCGCGGCGATGCCCGCGAGCAGCCCGCCGTAGATCACGGTCCTGGGCCGAAGCCGCCGCATCCGCGGCTCGCCCTTGAGCTGGTTCTCGGAGCCGAAACTGATCAGCCCCTCATGTCCGAGCTTGTGCATGACCATGTCGCACGCATCGATGCAGGCGGCGCAGGCGATGCACTCCAGCTGGAACCCGTTCCGGATGTCGATCCCCTGGGGGCAGACGAAGACGCACTTGTTGCAGTCGATGCAGCGCCCCGCCGACGCAGCATCGTCCCCCCCGCGCGGCTCCCCGCGGGGGGTCTCGTACTGGACCAGCAGGGTATCGCCGTCGGTGAGCGCGCTCTGGAGGCGGGCGTAGGGGCAGAGGTAGTTGCAGAACTGCTCCCGGAACCAGGCCAGGTCGAGGAACCAGACCCCGCCGAAGATCGCCACGAGCCCATACGCCGTGGCACCGCCGTGTCCGGACCAGAGTTCCCGCGCCGGCACGAAGTAGCTCATGAGGCCCATCGCGATGACCAGCGAGATGGCCGCGAACAGCGGCCACTTGACCGCCTTCCGCCAGATCCGGTCCCAGGTCCAGGGTCCTTCGTCCCGCCGCCGGCGGACCACCCAGCCGCCCTCGAGCAGCTCCTCCAGTGGCCGGATCAGGCTGTCGAGGAACACCGTCTGCGGGCAGGCGAAACCGCACCACAGCCGTCCGAACAGCGAGGTGAAGAAGAACAGGGAAAACGCCAGAAACAGGAGCAGGAACAACAGGAAGATCGTGTCCGAGGCGGTGAAGATGGCGCCGAGGGCGTAGAGGCGGCGGCCCGGCAGGTCGATCAGCAGCGCTGGATTGCCGCCCACGGAAATCCACGGCGTCAGGAAGAGGATCAGGTGCAGCGCGGCGAAGGTCCACTTGCGCAGATCCTGCCAGCGCCCCCGGACCGCCTGAGGGTAGATCCATTGTCTCTTCACCGCAAAACCCAGCATGATGTCGCCTTCGGTCAGGACGGCCTGTGGCCCGCTTCGGCCCGGTGTCTCCCTACTGGTGTTCCGCTCGCGGCCGCCGACCCGTGGCTTCTCCGTTCTGCTCCACGACATAGGCCGCCACCTGGGCCACCTTCTCCGGGCCGAGGATCGGGCCCCAGGTGAGCATCCCCTTCTCCGGGACACCGTGGGTGATCGTGGCAAGGATGGCCTCTGGCGTCCCGCCGTGAATCCACAGGGTATCGAGCAGGTTCGGGCCGATCCCACCCTTGAGATCGGCCCCGTGGCAGGCCACGCAGTTGGCCTGGTAGATCACCTTGCCGGCCTCCACGGCCTCCGGGGTGATGACCAGCGTCGCGGCCTGGGCCGCGGCGGCCTCCCGGGGCCAGCGGAGGTCGGCGTCGGCCATCTCGGCAGCGAGGTGGGCTGGCTGAGAGCGCCTGGCGATGAAGTGGTAGTGGACCGCGTAGCCCACCGCCCAGACGATCGTCAGATAGAACAGTCCCAGCCACCAGTTGGGCATCGGGTTGTCGTACTCCTCGATGCCATCCGCCTCCGCGGCGTGGCCGAGTACCTGGTCCCGCACGGGCGATGTGCTCACGACTGTCCTCCCTCGTCAAAGGGGAGGCGGCTGTCCGCCTCCCAGCGCGCCCGGTTCTTGGCGCGATAGGCCCACCAGATCCACAGGACGAAGCTGCTCAGGAACAGGAGCGTCATGAGACCGAGCACCCAGCCCAGGCGCACACTTTCGGCCGCCTCACGCAGCAGCGGGTTCATGGTGCCCCCGCGCTGTCGGCCGCCGGTCGGCCGGCGAGTGCCGCCGTGCCATCCTTGCCCAGGCGCTGGAGGTACGCGATGACCGCGATGATCTGCCGGTCCGGCTCGGCGGTGATCCCGGCCTGCTGCAGGCGAGTCACGATCCCCTGGGCCTGCTGCCGGAGGGCCTCGGGGGCCGCCGCGATCTCCGCCTCCGTGTACGGCACGCCCACCTTGCGGAGGGCCCGGAGCGACGCCTGGATGTCCGCGGCATCGTACCGCTGGTGAAGCAGCCAGGGGTAGGTGGGCATCACGCTGCCGGGTGAGGTGCTGCGCGGATCACGCATGTGTTCGTAGTGCCAGGCGTCGGGATACTTGCCGCCGACCCGCTGGAGGTCCGGTCCCATCCGGCGCGAGCCGATCAGGAAGGGATGGTCGTAGGCGTATTCGCCCGCGCGGGTCCACTCTCCGTAGCGGAGGACTTCCGCCCGCATCGGCCGGATCATCTGCGAATGGCAGGTATTGCATCCCTCCGCGATGTAGACATCCCGTCCGGCCACTTCCAGGGGCGTGTACGGGGTGACGCCGGCCAGCTGTTCCGGGCCGGTCGTCGTACTGAACATCGGGATGATCTCCACCATGCCGCCGATCAGGACGGCCACGGTCGTCACGACGGCGAACAGCGCGGATTTGCCCTCAAGGGTTCGGTGGACGGCAGTGTAGCCGCGTTCCGTGGTGTCGCTCATGGTCGTCTCCTCAGCTCAGCGCCGGAACCGCGGCGGGTGCCGGGTCGCCGGCCGGTCCGCGCACGGTCCGGATGAAGTTCCACGCCATCATCAGCGCGCCCACCAGGTACATCGTCCCGCCCACCAGGCGCAGCCAGTAGAACGGATGCAGCTGGTTCACGATGTCGACGAAGTTGGGGTACTTGAGCTGGCCGGCATCATCGAAGGCCCGCCACATCAGCCCCTCCGTCAGCCCCGCCGCCCACATCGAGACGGTATAGAGCACGATGCCGATGGTGGCCAGCCAGAAATGGGTCGTGGCCCAGCGCGGATAGGCCAGTGGCCGCTGCCACAGCCGGGGGACCAGCCAGTAGAGAATGCCGAAGGAGATCATTCCCACCCAGCCCAGCGCGCCGGAATGGACGTGGCCGATGGTCCAGTTGGTGTAGTGGGAGAGGCTGTTGACAGCCCGAATCGACATCATCGGACCCTCGAACGTGCTCATGCCGTAGAAACTGATGGCCACCACCAGGAACTTGAGGATGGGGTCGGTCCGGACCCGGTCCCAGGCGCCCCGCAGGGTGAGCAGGCCGTTCAGCATGCCGCCCCACGACGGCGCCAGCAGCACGATGCTGAACACCATGCCCAGCGTCTGGGCCCATTCCGGCAGGGCGGAGTAGAGCAGGTGGTGCGGGCCGGCCCAGATGTAGAGGAAGACCAGCGCCCAGAAATGGACGATCGACAGCCGGTAGCTGTAGACCGGGCGCTCGGCGATCCGGGGCAGGAAGTAGTACATCAGCCCGAGGAAGGGCGTCGTCAGGAAGAAGCCCACGGCATTGTGGCCGTACCACCACTGCACCAGCGCGTCGGTCAGCCCGGCGAAGACCGGATAGGACCGGGTCAGGGTGGCGGGAACGGCGAGACTGTTGACGATGTGCAGGACCGGGATCGTGATCACGAACGACATGTAGAACCAGATGGCCACGTACAGGTGCTTCACCTTGCGGATGGCCAGCGTGCCGAAGAAGTTGACCGCGAAGATGACCCACACTGCCGTGATCACCAGGTCGACGGGCCAGATCAGCTCGGCGTATTCCTTCGACTGGGTCAGTCCCAGCGGCAGCGTGATCGCCGCGCTCACGATGATCAGCTGCCAGCCCCAGAAGTGGAGCCGGGACAGGGTGTCGCTGTACATCCGGGTCTTGAGCAGCCGCTGCAGGGAGTAGTAGATGCCGGTGAAGCAGATGTTGCCGCCAAAGGCGAAGATCACCGCGTTGGTGTGCAACGGCCGCAGTCGGCCGAACGTGGTCCACGGGAGACCCAGATTCGCCGGCCACCACGCGATCTCCAGCGCGATCCACACGCCCACCAGCATGCCCACCACCGCCCACGTCACGGTCGCCGTGAGGAACAGCTTCACGATCGCGTCGTCGTAACGGGTCTCCTGCGCGCTGCGCACCCCGGTATATTCCACGGCGTCGCTACCTCCCCCTCGGAAAGATGATCCCCATTCTGGCTGCCGCGTTCCTCGCTGGACTGCTCGGCAGCATGCACTGTGTCGGGATGTGCGGGGCCTTCGCCGCCTCCTGCACCCGGGCCCGCGGCGGCCTGGCTGCCTGGCACACCGGGCGGGTGGCCACCTACACCGCGCTGGGTGCCCTCGCCGGCGCCGCCGGCCATCTGCTGCCGGGGCCGGCCTGGCTCCCCGCGGCGTTCGCGACCGTCCTGCTCGTCTGGTTTTCCCTGGCGCTCGCCGGCGTGGTGCCCGAACCGCGCCTGATCCCGCCCGGCTTGGTCACAGCAGGAGCCCGGGCCGCGGGTGCCACGTCATCTGCGGCCCATCTGCTGTTCGGTGCCGTCAACGGCCTGCTCCCCTGCGGTCTGGTGTATACTGCGCTGGGCGCCGCGGTCGCCCAGGCGGACCCGGTGGCGGGTGGGTTGGTCATGCTGGCCTTCGGGCTGGGCACCCTGCCGGCGCTGACGGCCGCCGCCCTGGGACTCCGACGGGTCATCCTCTCCAGTGTCCGGCGGCGGCGGGTCTTCGCGGCACTCATCCTGATCACCGGCTTGTGGATGATCGGGTCCCGCGTCGTTCAGAGTGCCCGGGGTACACCGCTGCATGAACACCAGCGGCCGCCCAGCGCTGGGGCGGCCGATCGGACACAAGACTAGCGCGGGGCTTGTGAAGCGAGGTGCGAGGATGTGTGAAGGCTTGCTTAGACTCCACCGGAGGAGCGGTCGGGGTTAGAACCTCGGGCGCTGGCGACGCTCGCCGTGAGGGGTCTCCCGGGCCACGGTGGGCGCGGCAAAGGCGGGACGCTCCTCCGTCGAAAGCCCCAGATAGGTCCGCGCCCGGTTGAGCGCCTCGTCCAGGTTGCCGGTCACGTTGTTGTCACCGAGTTCCTCGTAGAATTCCGAGTTGGTCAGCGCCACCACCGGCTGCGAGTGGACATCGGAGAGGATCACCATCGTCCCCTCCCGCCGGCTCCGGAGGACCACGTCGCGGAGGGCGGCCAGGGCGGTGGAGTCGATCACCGGCACCCGGCGCATACGGATGATCAGCACCTTGGGCTTCCGCGCCACATTGCCGACGGCGGTCTTGAACGACTCCGCCGCGCCGAAGAAGAACGGGCCGTCGATCTCGTACACGTCCACGCCGGCGGGAATCCGGCGGAGGGCCGTGGCGTTCGGGTCTTCGGGCTCCGCCTCATCGTCGGCGGACATCAGGCTGACGTTGGTCACCTCCGACATCCGCTTCATGAACAGGAACGCCGCCAGCACCATGCCGACCTGGACGGCGACGGTCAGGTCCACCAGGACCGTGAGCAGGAACGTGCACAGCAGCACCGCGACATCGCTTCGCGGTGCCCGGAGTTCGGCCCGGAACCGCCGCCACTCGCTCATGTGGTAGCTCACCACCACCAGGATGGCGGCCAGGACGGCCATGGGGATCAGCCTGGCGTAGTGGCCGAAGAACAGCACGATGAGCAGCAGGGTCAGGGCGTGGATGATCCCGGCGACCGGCGTGCGGCCACCGTTCTTGACGTTGGTGGCGGTCCGGGCAATCGCGCCGGTGGCCGGAATCCCCCCGAACAGGGGCGTGATGATGTTGGCGATGCCCACGGCCACCAATTCCATGTTGGACCGGTGCCGGCCGCCGATCATGCCGTCGGAGACCACTGCGGACAGCAGCGACTCGATGCCGGCCAGCATGGCGATGGTGAAGGCCGGCGCCATCAGGTTGCGAACCAGCTCGACGGATATCGGCGGAAGGTGGGGGGCCGGGAACACGTTCCGGATCTCTCCGAAGCGGTCGCCGATGGTCTCCACGGGCAGGTGGAAGAGCTGCACCGCGGCGGTGGCGGCCACCAGGGCGACGAACGGCCCCGGCAGACGGAGGCTCACCCGCGGCCACCAGGCGATGATGGCCAGCGATCCCAGGGCCAGGCCCACCGCCCAGGGATTGACCGTTGTGAGGTTGGCCCCGAACGCCTCCCACTTGGCCAGGAAATCCGCCGGGACGTCCGTCATGCGGAGCCCGAGGAAGTCCCGCACCTGGCTCGAGAAGATGATCACGGCGATCCCGGTGGTGAACCCGGTCGTGACGGGGTAAGGAATGAACTTGATCGTCCGCCCCAGCCGCGCCACGCCCAGGACGATCAGGATCACGCCCGCCATCATCGTGGCCAGCATCAGTCCCGGTAGTCCGTGGGTCTGGACCACGCCGTAGACCACCACGACGAACGCCCCCGTCGGGCCCCCGATCTGGACCCGTGACCCACCCAGCGCCGAGATCAGAAAACCGGCGATGATCGCCGTGACCAAGCCGGCCTCGGGCGTCACCCCGCTGGCGATGCCGAAGGCGATGGCCAGCGGCAGCGCCACGATGCCCACGATGATGCCCGCGGCCAGGTCGGCCCCGAACTGCTGCCGGCTGTAGCCTTCGCGCAGGACCGAAACCAGCTTGGGGATCAGCATCCGGATGGGGTCAGGTCAGGGTGCAGCCGGGAGGGTCACCGTCAACGAGCGATCTTGAGGCACGGACACGAATATAACTCTGCCCGGATGGCCGAGTTTCCGGGCGGGGCTATTCGCTGCTGGCCCGCAGCGCGTTGAGGATCACCGCCACGTCAATGACTTCCTGCAGCACCGCGCCCAGCGTCGGGGGGATGTAGCCGAACGCCGCCGCCACCATGCCGAGCCCGGAGAGGCCGAGGCCGGCCCAGACGCTCTGCCGCGCGATCCGCAGCGTGCGGCGGCTGAGGGCCACGGCCTCGGCCACCAGGCTGGGGTCGTCGGCCAGGACCACCACATCGGCGGCTTCGGCCGTAATGCCGCCGCCGTGGGCGGCCAGGGCGACGCCGACGCTGGCCCGGGCCAGCGCGGGCGCATCGTTGGTGCCGTCGCCCACCATCAGGACCCGCTCGCCCTCCCGTTCCAGCCGCTCGACGATCCGCAGCTTGTCGGCCGGCAGCAGGTCCGCCTCGACCTCCGTGATGCCCGCCGCTCGGGCCATGGCGTGGGCATGGCCGGCATGGTCACCGGTGACCAGGAGCACCCGGTGAATCCCGAGCTGCCGAAGGGCGCGGACCATGGCCGGAACCTCGGGCCGCAGCCGATCGGCAAACTCGATCTGACCCGCGGCCTGGCCATCAATGGCCACCCAGGCACGGAGGCCCTCGGCGGTGCCATTCTCGATCGCCATGGCAGGGTGTCGCTGGCGGAGAAACCCGCGCGACCCGATCAGGACTTCCCGGCCACTGACCTGTCCGCGGACCCCCTGACCGGGGGTCTCGAGGATCTCCGCTGCGGCCGGGATGTCCAGACCCCGCTGCTCCGCCGCCAAGACGATGGACCGGGCCAGGAGGTACCCCGAGCCCCGCTCCACGGCGGCCGCCAGCGCGAGGACCTCGGCCTCCTGGAACGGCGGCTCGGACACGACGGCGGTGACCGTCGGCCGTCCGATGGTGAGCGTGCCGGTCTTGTCGAGGAGGGCCACCGTGGATCGGCCCAGGCGCTCCAAGGCCTCGCCGTGGCGAATGATGATCCGGCGCCGTGCGGCGCGATTGATGCCCCCGATCATGGCCACCGGCGCCGCGAGGATCAGCGGGCACGGCGTGGCGATCACCAGGACCGCGAGCACCCGCAGCGGGTCGTGCGCCAGCAGCCAGGTGAAGGCGCAGAGCAGCAGGGTGACCGGCGTGAACACCACCGCGTACCGGTCCGCCAGGCGCTGCAGGGGAGACTTGCTGCCCTCGGCGCTGCGCACCAGCTGCACGATCCGGGCATACTGGCTCTCGGCGGCGAGGGCGGTGGCCTCGAAGCGCAGCGGTCCGTCGAGGTTGAGACTGCCGCTCATCACCCGCACGCCCGGCTCACCGCGGAGGGGCAAGGGCTCGCCGGTCAGGCGCGACTGGTCCACCTGGGAGCGCCCCTCGCGGACGGTCCCGTCGCAGGGGAACATCTCGCCCGGCCGGATCAGCAGCAGGTCGCCCGGCCGCACCTGTTCCGCGGTGATCTCCTCGATCCCGTCGGGCCGAACCCGGTGGGCCACGTGTGGCGCCGCGGCTTCCAGCGCCGCGACCGCTCGGGACGCCCGTCCGGCCGCATAGCGCTCCAGCGCCTCGCCGCCGGTCTGCATCAGCACCACCACGAGGCCCGGCAGCGGCTGCCCCAGCAGGACCGCCGTGATGATGGCCAGCGTCGCCACCAGGTCGGCGGCGAAGCGGCCGGCCAGCGCCCCGCGCATGGTACGGACCACCACCGGGAGGCCCGTGATCGCCAGACCGGCCAGCCAGAGGCGGTCCGCCCAGAGAACGGACGGCCCCGCCTTGAGGGCGAGGCCGGTGAGGATGACCAGCAGCGCGACGGCCGGCTCGCGCCAGCGGGCGATCATGAGACGTGGGATTGGTGCTCCGATACGTCCGCCGAGGCGCCTTCCCGCCGCAGCGTGAAGCCCACGCCGCGCACCGTCTGGATCAGGTTCTCCCCGGCGGCCTTGTGGAGCTTGCGGCGGACGTTCCCCACATGCACATCCACGACATTGCTCTCGGGGTCAAAGTGCATGTCCCAGACTTTCTCCAACAGCGTGGTCCGCCGCACCACCTGTTCCGGATGCAGCAGGAAGAACTCCACGATCTGGAACTCCTTCGGCGTGAGGTCCAGCGGCTTATCGTGCATCAGCGCCACGTGCCGTAGCCGATCCAGCGTCAGCGGGCCGTACCGGAGGATCTCCAGCCGCTCGGCGCCGCCCCGACGGGTCAGGGCGCGGACCCGGGCGAGCAGCTCATCGAACCGGAACGGCTTGGCGAGGTAGTCATCGGCGCCTGCGTCCAGCCCCCGGACGATGTCCTCGACCCCATCCCGGCTGGTGAGCATCATGATCGGTGTGTTGCGGCCCTCGCGCCGAAGCTCCAGGGCGATCTGGAAACCGTTCTTCTTGGGCAGCACGACGTCGAGCAGAATCACGTCGTACTCATACACATGGGCCAGAGTGGTCGCTTCCTCGCCATCCGTGGCCACATCCACGACATAGCCTTCTTCCTTCAGGCCCTGCTCGATGAACCCGGCGACCTTCCGGTCGTCCTCCACGACGAGAATTTTCATGAGTGGCAACCTAGGGTCGGGGCCATGAACTCAACGCCAACCGATCGTGAAGGGTCCTTCACGGAGTGGGTCCCGGGAGTTCCAGGACGAACCGTCCACCGCCGAGAGCCTTGTGCTCGGCCCGCAACTCGCCCCCCAGCAGGCGGGCCAGTCGGCGGGAAAGGGGCAGGCCGAGGCCGTTGCCCTTGGCGCCCTCCCCGGGCTTGGTCTGGTAGATATCGAAGATCCGGTCGATGTCCTCTTCGTGAACGCCAGGACCATCGTCTTCGATGAAAAAGATCACCTTCCCGACCTCCGCCTGGGAGGAGACCCGCACTCCTTTGCCCGGCGGGGTGTGACGGACGGCATTCGCCAGCAGGTTGACCAGGATCTGTTCCACCCGGTGCGGGTCGGTGCGGCAGCTGGGGAATTCGTCCGGCACCAGCGACTCCAGCACCACGCCTTTCGCATCGGCGGTCGGCGTGACCCGGCTCAGGGCCTGGCGGACCGCGCCGGCGCAATCGACCTCCCGCATCACCGGCCTGAGACGGTCCTCGTCCAGCCGTGAAAGATCCAGCAGGTCATTGATCAGGCTGATCGCCTGTTCGGCGGAGTCCAGGACCTCGAAGGCGGCCCGGGGGACCGTGGCGGGATCCTTCTTCCTGGTCAGCATCTCGGCCCAGCCGAAGACCGCCGCCAGGGAATTCCGCAATTCGTGGTTGACCATCGCGAAGAAGCGTTCCCGCGATCGCTGCAGCTGCTGCACTTCCTCCAGCAGCCGGGCGCTCTCCTCATGGAGCCGGGCGTTCTCGATGGCGGCGGCGGCCGTGAAGGCGAGCAGGGTGGCGAAGTGCTCGTCCTCCGCGGTGAACTCGTCCGCGCCGAGCTTCTCAGCGAGGTACAGATCACCGAGCACGCCCCGCTTCCCCACGATAGGGACGCCGAGGAAGGACTTCATCGGCGGGTGATGCGGCGGGAAGCCGACGCTGGCCGGGTGCTCCCTCAGGTCGGGCAGGCGGACGCTGTGGCCCTTGTGGATGACCAGCCCGAGAATCCCGTGGCCCTTGGGGAGGGCGCCGATCTGGGCGCGCTGGTCCGGGCTCAGCCCGGAGGTGTGGAAGGTCTCCAGCGAGCGGCCGTCGGCGGCGAGCATCCCGACGGCGGCGTATCTGGAACCGATAATAGCCATGGCCAGGTCGGCCACCCGCTGCAGCACGCCGTCAAGCGAAAGCTCCGCGATCAGCGTCGGCATCGCCGCGACCAGCCGTTCCAGGCGGATCCGGGAATCGACATCGGCAGGCTCTGTCGGCGGGGAGGGCTGGGTCATGAGCGGTAATTCTACTTCCTCTAACTGGTTGAAGCGAGGCAGGCCGTTCCGGAGTTTCTCACGGTCGCTTCATGGCTTTCCCGGTAGGATGGGCGACAGTCGCACTCCGGAAGCAGGTTTGATGCAGCTCCGTCACATTCTTGCCGCCGCTGACGAATCGGCTGAAGGTCGGGCCGCAGTGTTCGCGGCCGGCATGCTCGCCGGCCGGGTCGGCGCACGGGTCACCGTGCTGTCGGTGGTTGAGCCGGTGCATGGTGAGACAGTCGCTCCCAGGATGCTCGACGGCCTCCGAGCGGTGGTGGCCACCCAGCGGGCGCACCTGCCGCAACCGCCGCCGCGGGTGGACGTTGCCCTGGCGGTCGGGATTCCCGGCATCGAGATCGGACGGTTCGCGGAAACCGGCTCGGCGGACCTGGTGGTTCTCGGGCGCAAACGCCGGTCCGGCATGCAGCGAATGCTGCTCGGCGACACCGCCGATTCGGTGGCGCGCCGCAGCCGTACGCCCTGCCTCTTTATCCAAGCGGGACCTTGTCGCTTCGGCCGCGTCCTGCTGGCGATCGACGGCACGGAGCGCGGCATGTCCGTCCTCATGCCGGCGATCGATTTCGCCCGCGGGGTGTCGGCCCGGTTGCGGGCGGTGACGGTCGAGCCCGCCTATGAGAACGAGCATACCGCGCCCCCGATGCCGACCGGCCGCAGTGCCCGCCTGATCCAGGCGGTGGAGGAGGTGCGGCACGCCAGCAGCCTTGGGTCCGGCGAGTGGGAACTCTGCCGCCTGCCGAGTGGCGATTCGCCGGTCGTCGTGCACCGCGGGCGAGTCGTGGACGAGATCATCGGGGAGATCGAGGCCTCCCACGCCGACGTCCTCGTCGTGGGGTATCACCGGGGCGGGCCGGCCGGCGTGCTGGAGGCCGGGAGCGTGTCCCGCCGCCTGGCGCACGAGGCGCCCTGTGCCGTGCTCACCATTCCACTCTGACGCCTGAGGCCGCATGACACTCCTGCTGCGCTGGCTGGGACGGGGCTCCGGCGTCGGAGTGGCCCTCCTGTTCGCGGCCTTCTGGAGCCATGCCCCGCCGCACCTGCCGGCCCTCGAGCCGCGGGTCCGCTTCCAGCTGGCGCTCCTGATCCTCTCGGTCGCCGGCATGCTGCTGGGCTGGTGGCGCGAGCGGGCGGGGGGCGCTATATCACTCCTGGCCCTGGTGGCGTTCCTGGTGCTGGAGGCCAGCGCGATCAGGCGTTTCCCCACTCTGTGGGCCGTCTACGCGATGATGCTGCCTGGACTGTTCCTGCTGGCGGCCGCCCACCGTGCCCGGACCGTCTCGGGATCCTGATTCCAGGATGTATTAAGAAGTCTTCAGACTCGAATCAGGCCAGGCTCAGCGGGCGACCCCTACCCTAATCTTCATGACCGATACCTCACTCGACCCATGGGCCGAGGCGATCGACGAGTATCCGCTCACCGGCACGCCGGAGAAGCAGTTCCGCGCCGTGCTTCGGTTCGCGGTGCTCGCGCCATCGAGCCACAATTCCCAGCCTTGGCTGTTCCGGGTGGAAGGGAAAACGCTGGAGCTGCTGGCCGACCGCTCCCGCGCCCTGCCGGTGGTGGACCCGGAAGATCGGGAGCTGCTCATCAGTTGCGGCGCGGCGCTGCGGTTTGTTCGGGCGACCCTGACCCACTTCGGCCAGGGAACCCGGGTGGCACTGCTCCCCGAACGTGACGACCCCGACCTGCTGGCCCGGGTCACGCTGGCCGATCCGGTCAAGCCCTCCGAGAAGGACCATGCCCTGTTCCGGGCAATTCTCGACCGGCGCACCAACCGCTTCCCATTCGAGCCGCGGGAAGTGCCCGAGGTGGTCCTGGGCCGGGCCCGCACCCAGGCCGAAAAGGACGGCGCCTGGTTTCAGACGCTGACCGGCGAATCCGATCGGGCGGCGCTGGCGGAACTCATCGCCGAGGGCGATCAGGCCCAGCTTGCCGATCGCCGCTTCCGGCGCGAACTCGCCGCCTGGGTGCATTCCAATCGCAGCGCCAGCCACGACGGCATGCCGGGTTATGCCCACGGCATGGGAAACCTGGCCTCGGAGGTGGGTCCGCTCATCATCCGCACCTTCGACGTCGGCGATGGCAAGGCGGCGCGCGATCGTCAGCTGGCGCTGGGGTCACCGGCCCTGGCCATCGTCTGGACGGAGGATGACAGTCCGCGCGCCTGGCTGCGCGCGGGGCAGGGGCTCGCCGGGGCGCTGCTGAGCCTTCAGGCAGACGGCGTGTCGGTCTCCTACCTCAATCAGCCGATCGAAATCGCCGATCTGCGCGATCGGGTCCGTTCCCTGCTCGGCCGTGACGGCGAGCCGCAGCTGATTCTTCGGCTCGGCTACGGCAAGGCCTGCCGGCCCACCCCCAGGAGAGGTGTGCAGGATGTCGTGCTGGACGATTGAGCTTGTGGGTGCGACTGTGCAGGAGGCACCGCCGCCGCCTTTCCCGGGGAGGACCGCATGAAACTCCGACACGCGCCCTATCGCTCGCTGTTCGTGCCGCTCGATGGGTCCGCCTTTGCCGAGCAGGCCCTTCCGCTCGCGCTGAACATCGCGCGCCATGCCGGCGCCCTGCTTCGGCTGGGAATGGTGCATTACCCCGTCCCCGCCCTGGCGACGGCGCTGGAGGTCCCGGAGATCGAGGCGCAGCTCGATCAGGAATCCCGGCAGCGGGAACAGGCCTATCTGAACGCGGTGGTCGAGCGACTGCACCGCGAAGCCAACGTGCCCGTCACGGCGATCCTCCTGGAGGGGCCGGTCGCCGATGCGCTGGAGGCGGAGATCGAGAAGTCGGGCACCGACCTCGTCGTCCTGACCACGCATGGCCGGGGGCCGGTGAGCCGCTTCTGGCTGGGCAGCGTGGCCGATCTGCTGATGCGGCGCCTCCATGTCTCCCTGCTGCTGGTGCGGCCGGTGGATGATCGGCCCGTCGAGCCACGGGTCCGGCGGGTGCTCATCGCACTGGACGGCTCGCCCTTCGCGGAGCAGGCGATCGGCGCCGCCACGGCGCTGGGCACGCCGTTCAAGGCCGAGTACGCACTGCTGATGGTGGTGGAGCCGGCCTTGCCGGTGGCGGATCCCGCCGGGCTCATGATCCTGCCCGTCTCACCGGATACGGAACAGCGGCGGCGCGACGCGGCGGCCAGGTACCTGGCCGGGGTGGCCGCCCGGCTCACGGAAGACGGACTCGTGGTGACGACCCATGTCACCGAGGCGAGCATGGCGCCCGCGGCAATCATCGAAAGCGCCGAAACCCTGCAGGCCGATGTCGTGGCCCTGGCGAGCCATGGGGCGGGCGGTTTCGAGCGGCTGGTGGTCGGCAGCGTGGCGGACAAAGTCATCCGAGGCTCGCTCCACCCGACCCTGGTGGTTCGGCCGCCGCGAGAAGTATCCTGAGCGCCTGGCGCGGTCCGCCCGCGCTCCCGCGGCGCCCGATGGTCGGCTAGGATTCCCCGCAACACCCAGTCCTTCTGATTTCGGGGAATCCATGCCGCGCCAGTCCCGTGCCTTCCTTCTCCTGCTCGCCGTCCTCACTCTGCCGGCGGGCCTCAACGCCCAATCGCCGTTCTTCGCCACTGGCCTCGCGGGTGCCGGCTTCAGCCTGAACGACATCGGTCCCGGCACCGGAGGTGGCTTCGGCTACCAGGGAGCGGTGGGGGTTGCCCTGCGCCGTGTTTCCATCGGCGGGGAAATGACCCAACAGGCGCTGGGCTACGACCGCAAGGCACGCATCCTGGGCGGCTTTGTCCGGTTTTCGGCCCCCGTCTCGGGCCCGATCCAGCCCTACCTGACGCTCGGTGTCGGGGCGTACCGGTTCGCTCCGGTCTCCGGCACCGCGACCACCATCCTCGGGGGAAGCGTCGGCCCCGGCGCCTTGTTCCGCCTGGGCATGCCCCGGGTTCGGCTGGTGCTGGAGGCGCGCATTCACACCGATCTGCACGGGGTCGCCCGGGTCAGCACCCATGAATTCGTGACCGCGCTGGGCGGATTCCAGGTCGACCTCTGACGCGGGTTGAAGGGCGACGGGGGCGGCCCTATGTTCCCACCCCCTGAATGGATCGCCCTTTGCCCGAGGTCCTGACGTGCTCGCCTTGCTCGCCGCCATCCCCGACTGGCTGACTCAGGTCGCAGCGCTGCTCGCCACGGACGCCAGCGAGCTGTTGCACAAGCTGCTGCAGCTCGTCGGGATCTGGCTGTTCTGCTATCTCGTCATGCGGGTGGTGCATCTGGTCGCCCGCCGTATCGAGAAGGCGGTGGACGACGGCGACGACGAGGTCCTGACGGAGCGGGAACAGCGCGGCCAGACCATCGCCCAGCTGTTGCGGAGCGTCGGCCGGGTGTCGCTGATCATCGTCGGGGCCCTCCTGTCGCTCAATGTGTTCATCAGCATCGGCCCGCTGCTCGCGGGTGCCGGCATCCTCGGCCTGGCCGTGTCGTTCAGCGCCCAGAGCCTGATCAAGGACGTGATCGCCGGCTTCTTCTATCATATGGAAGGCCAGTTCGCCGTCGGCGACATCATCGAGGTCGCCGGCAAGTCCGGAGTGGTGGAGGGGATGACCCTGCGGATCGTCGTGCTCCGGGACCTGCACGGCGTGGTCCATACCGTTCCCAACGGCCAGATCACCACCGTGAGCAACAAGACCCGCAAGTGGTCGCGCGCGGTGGTGGACGTCGGCATCGCCTACAGTACGGACGTGGACCGGGCCCTCGGCGTCTTCCTCGATGAAGCGGTACGGTTCACCGGGGATCGGGCCTGGACCGCGGATTTTGACGGGGAGCCCGAGGTCCTGGGCGTCAACGAGCTGGCGGACAGCGCCGTGATCATCCGGGTGCTGCTGCGGACCCGGCCCGGCAGGCAGTTTGATGTGGCGCGCGAGTTTCGCCGCCGGATCAAGTCCCGACTGCAGCGCGAGGGCATCGAGATCCCCTTCCCGCAACGCTCCCTGCACATGGTCAGCCCGCCGCGGGCCGGGGATACCGACACCTGAGCTGCCGAGGCCGGAGCCCAGCGAAGGCGCCAACCCACCCTCATTTCCGACGCCCGAGTCCTGCCGGGGAAGCCCATGTCACTGCGCCTGTTCAACACGATGACGCGCTCCCCGGAGACGCTCACCCCGATCCATGCCGGCCGCCTCTCGATGTACACCTGCGGGCCGACGGTCTGGAACTACGCCCACATCGGCAACTTCCGCACTTTCCTCTTCGAAGACCTGTTGCGCCGGTGGCTCGAGGCCAGCGGATTCGCCGTCCTCCACATCATGAACCTCACCGACGTGGACGACCGCATCATCAAGGAAGCCGGGGCACGCGGCATCTCCATCCGGGACTTCACCGCCCCGTTCAGCGCCGCGTTCTTCGAGGATCGCGACTACCTGCGGATCCGCCCGGCTCACGAGTATCCCCGCGCCACGGACTTCATCCCGGCGATGGTCGCGCTGGTGGGGCGGCTGCTTGAAGCCGGGACCGCCTACCGGGGCGACGACGGCTCGGTCTACTTCGCGATCGACCGCTTCCCGGCCTATGGGCGCCTCTCCCAGCTGGACCGGCGGTCCCTCAAGGCCGGGGCTAGCGGGCGGGTCAGCACCGATGAGTACGACAAGGAGAACGCCCAGGACTTCGTGCTCTGGAAGGCGGCCCGCCCGGAGGATGAGGCCGTGGCGGCGGCGTGGGACGCACCCTTCGGACGCGGCCGACCGGGGTGGCACCTCGAGTGCTCGGCCATGGCCCTCGCGCTCCTCGAACGGCATGGCTACGGCGACGTGCTCGACATCCACGCCGGCGGGGTCGACCTGATCTTCCCCCATCACGAGGATGAGATCGCCCAGAGCTGTGCGGCCACGGGCCAGGCGCAGTTCGCCCGGATCTGGATGCATGGCGAGTTCCTGAACGTGCGCGGCACCAAGATGTCCAAGCGGTTCGGCAACATCACCACGCCCAGAGACCTCCAGGCCGATGGGGTGGACCCCGGGGCGATCCGGCTGCTCACCTTTCAGACCCATTACCGGCAGAAGCTGGACCTGACCGATGAGGCGCTCGCCGGGGCCCGGGAGGGGAGCCGGCGACTGGGCGAGTTCGACGGCCGGTTGCGGCGGGCGTCACCGCCCGCAGCGGAAGGGAGGGCCTGGTCCACCTGGGCCGGCAGCCTGTCCGATCGGGTCACCGCCGCCTTGAACGACGACCTCAACGCACCCCAGGCCGTGGCAGCGCTGTTCGACGCCGTGCGGGAGGGGAACCGGCTGCTGGATCAGGGGCTGGGGCCCGACCGGTCGAGCCGGGCGGTGTGGGACGGGGCCGTGGGGGTGTTGGATATCCTGCCGTCCGGTAGGGTGACCCACGTAGTCGGCCACGAGACGGGTCGGCTGGGGGAGGAGCTGGGGGCGGTGCGGAGTAGCCTCCCGCCGGCGGACTTCGATCAGGTAGAGCCGTGGGCCCAGGCATGGGCGGAGGACCGGGTCGCCGCCAAGGGCCGCCGGGACTATAAGGAAGCAGACCGGATCCGGGACCTGCTCGCCGCGGCCGGCTGGGAGGTTCGGGACCGGAAGGACGGCACGGCTGAGGTTCGCCGGTCCGAGCCCCGTTGACATGTCCCTAAGTCACTAGGTATCATACCGTTCTGTCCGTTTTGGCTACCCGCTGACGTAGCTCAACTGGCAGAGCACCGGTTTTGTAAACCGGCGGTTGAGGGTTCGATTCCCTCCGTCAGCTCTTCCAGTGGTTATGGTGGCAGGCGTGTGCGCACGGGCGGGGGTGGGGTGGCCGAGTGGCTAATGGCAGCAGACTGTAAATCTGCCGCGCTTACGCGCTACGTAGGTTCGAATCCTACCCCCACCATGGCGGGCCTGCGGGTGTAGCTCAGTTGGTAGAGCGTCAGCCTTCCAAGCTGAATGTCGCGGGTTCGAGCCCCGTCGCCCGCTTGCAACGGCAGTTGCTCGCGTAGCTCAGTCGGTAGAGCGCATCCTTGGTAAGGATGAGGTCACCGGTTCGATCCCGGTCGCGAGCTCTGAACGCTGGCTGCTGTCAGGCGTCAGCGGCCACAGGGCAACGACAGCGTTGGTTACGATGGAACAGCTGGCAGCGGATTGCTGACAGCCGACAGCCGAGGTCAATGTGCCGCGCGAAAAAGTGATCATGGAATGCACCGAGTGCCGTGAGCGGAACTACTTCACGGACAAGAACCGGCGCAAGCATCCCGAGCGGGTGGAGTGGAAGAAGTACTGCCCCCGGTGCAATCAGCACAAGACGCACAAGGAGTCCAAGTGAGCGCGGAAGTCTCCGCGTCCACTCCCTCCCGGCTGGCCCGTCTGGTGGGCGGCACCGGCGAGTTTTTGCGCGCGGCGCGCGCCGAAATGAGCAAGGTGACCTGGCCGTCGCGGGATGAGCTCGTGAAGGCCACCCGGATGATCGTCATCATGTCGATCATCCTGGGCTTGGCCATCGGCTGGATGGACCTGCTCCTGAACCTCATCCTGGTGGATGGGGTGGCGGCGCTGACGCGGTGAGTGACGCACCCGAGTATCGCTGGTACGCGATCCAGACGACGGCCGGGCATGAGAACAAGGTGCGCGGGCTGATCGCCCAGCGGATCGCCCAGGACCCCCGCCCGGAGGAGCAGCGACTCATCCGCCAGGCGCTGGTGCCGGTGCAGGAAGTCGTGGAGATCAAGGGCGGCAAGAAGGTCACGGTGGAGCGGAAGCTCTATCCCGGCTATGTCCTGGTCGAGATGCAGATGAACCAGGAATCGCTCCACGTGGTCAACAGCATTCAGGGCGTGATCAAGTTTGTCGGCTCGGGCAGGTTTCCCCAGCCGCTCCGGGGCGACGAGGTCAAGCGCCTGCTGGGGATCGCCGAGGAGGTCGCGGAGTCGACCCCCAAGGAGGAGATCCCCTTCCTGGTCGGCCAGGTGGTGGAGATCACCGAAGGCCCGTTCTGCGACTTCTCCGGCACGGTGGAAGAGGTCCTCGGAGACAAGGGCAAGGTGAAGGTGTCGGTCAGCCTCTTCGGCCGGCCGACCTCGGTGGAGCTGGATTATCTGCAGTTGAGGGGGCACTAGGGGCGATCAGGCGGTTGGGCGGCTAGTACGAATCGCCCAACCGCCCGCCCGGAGGACCGCGACCGCACGGCATTGCGGCAGCCAAGGGGGACTTCCCCCGGCGACTCGAAGGAGCAGCATGGCCAAGAAGGTCACCGCAGTCATCAAGCTGCAGTGCCCGGCCGGCGCGGCCAACCCCGCACCGCCCGTGGGCACGGCCCTTGGTCCGCACGGCGTGAACATCATGGAGTTCTGCAAGCAGTTCAACGCCCGGACCCAGAGCCAGTCGGGGATGGTCATCCCCGTGGTCGTGACGGTCTACCAGGACCGCACGTTCAGCTTCATTACCAAGACCCCGCCGGCGCCGAATCTCCTGCTCAAGGAGGCCGGGCTGGAGAAGGGCAGCGCCTCCCCGAACCGGACCAAGGTCGGGCGGGTCACGCGTGCCCAGGTCAAGAAGATCGCCGAGATCAAGATGGTGGATCTCAACGCGTCCGACCTCGACAGCGCCATGCGGATGATCGCCGGCACGGCCCGCTCCATGGGCGTGGAGGTGATCGACTGATGCGCGCTCATGGCAAGAAGTTCGGCGTGGCGGTGGCCCGGGTGGACCGGAGCCGGGAGTACCCGATCACCGACGCGGTCAAGCTGGTCAAGGAGGCGGCGTTCGCCAAGTTCAACGAGACCGTGGATGTGGCCGTGCGGCTGGGGGTGGATCCCCGGCATGCCGACCAGGTCGTGCGGGGCACGGTGGTCCTGCCCCATGGCACCGGCAAGTCGGTCCGGGTGCTGGTGATCACCCAGGGCGAGAAGGCCAAGGAGGCGGAGGCGGCGGGCGCCGACTTCGCCGGCATCGAGTACGTCCAGAAGCTGAAGGACGGCTGGCTGGAGTGCGACGTCATCGTCGCCACCCCCGATGTCATGGGCCAGCTGGGTCAGCTGGGCCGGATCCTCGGTCCCCGCGGCTTGATGCCCAACCCCAAGGCCGGCACGGTCACGCTCGACGTGGCCAAGGCGGTGCGGGAGATCAAGGCCGGCAAGATCGAGTTCCGCGTGGACAAGACCGGCAACGTCCACGCGCCCATCGGCAAGGTCAACTTCTCCGAGCAGCAGCTCGCGGAGAATCTGCAGGCATTCATGGATACCATCGTCCGCGCGAAGCCGGCCGCGGCGAAGGGACAGTATCTCCGCGGTGCCACGGTCTCGAGCACCATGGGCCCCGGAGTCCGGATTGAACTGGCGGTGTACCGATGAGCAAGGCTGAACGCCAGGCCGAAGTCGATGCGCTGACCACCGCCATCGCGGCCTCCACCAATATCTACGTCACCGACTTCGCCGGGCTGGACGTGAAGCGGATGACCGAGTTCCGGCGCCGCCTGCGGGTCGCGGGCGCGCGCTACGTGGTCGTCAAGAACACGCTGGCCGAGCGGGCCCTGCTCGCCAACAGCGTGAAAGGACTGGAGGAGCACTTCCGGGGCCCCACGGGACTGGTGCTGTCGACCGACCCGCTGCCGGCCGCCAAGGTGCTGACCGAGTTCGCCAGGGAGCACCAGAAGCCGGGGATCCGCGCCGGCATCGTCGATGGCGCACCGGTGTCCCCGGAGCATATCCAGCGGCTGGGGAGCATCCCGGACCGGCAGACGCTCCTCGGGATGGTGGCAGGGACGCTGACCAACATTGTGGCTTCATTTGCTGGCTGCCTCGAGGCGCTTCGCGAGCAGCGCGCTGCAGCCTCTAACGCTTGAGGGAGAACCGGGACATGAGCACGACTATGCAGAGCAAAGACGAGATTCTCGAGGCCATTGGCAAGATGAGCGTCCTCGAACTGGCCGACCTGATCGAGGCCTTCAAGGCCAAGTTCAACGTTACCGTCATGGCGGCCGCAGCCGCCCCGGCGGCCGGCGCGGCGGCCGCGGTGGAGGAGCAGACCGAGTTCACGGTCGTCCTCAAGAGCGGCGGCGAGAAGAAGATCCAGGTCATCAAGGTGGTCCGCGAGCTCACCAGCCTCGGCCTCAAGGAGGCCAAGGAACTGGTGGACAACGGCGGGAACATCAAGGAAGGCGTGACCAAGGCCGAGGCCGCGGAAATGAAGAAGAAGTTGGAGGATCAGGGCGGGGTCGTCGAGCTGAAGTAGGCCGAACGCCTGTCCCATGCCGGCTCCGGGGACGTCCCGGGCCGGCCACGGACCTGGCTTCGACCCCTACTTCGGTGAGACGACATGACGGCTGAACAGCACTAACCCCTAGCATCTCAGCGCCCCGCGTGGCCTCCCTGCAACCGGTAGGGGGGCCCGCGCCGGGGCCATTTGTGTTGCGCGAGTGTAACCGATGACAGCTACTCGACCGCAGATCGTGTTCTCGAAGCGGGATGTGGGCATGGTCATGCCCAACCTGCTCGACATCCAGACCCGGGCGTTCCAGAGCCTGCTCGTGCCGGACGACGTGCACGGCGAGCGTCAGGACGTCTCGCTGGAGCGCGTGTTCCGGGACCTCTTCCCGATTGCCGACGTGAACGGGAAGTACAGCCTGGAGTACATCTCCTACCAGCTGGGCGAGCCGAAGTACACCGTGGAGGAGTGCATCGAGCGCGACATGACCTACGCCACGCCGCTCAAGGCCACGCTCCGGCTGGACGTGTTCGAGGAGGTGGACGGCCAGCGGCGCCTGAAGAACGCCATCGAGAAGGAGGTCTACCTCGGGGAACTCCCGATCATGACCCCGCTCGGGACGTTCGTCATCAACGGAGCCGAGCGGGTGGTGGTCAGCCAGCTGCACCGGTCGCCGGGCGTGGTGTTCGAAGAGGATACCCACCCCAACGGCCAGCTGCTGTTCAGCGCGCGGATCATCCCGTTCCGCGGCTCCTGGGTGGAGTTCACCATCGATATCCACGATGTGATCTACGTGCACATCGACAAGAAGAAGAAGTTCCCGGCCACCGCGCTGCTCCGGGCGTTCGGCTACGGCACCAATGCCGAGATCCTGCGGCTGTTTTTCGCCACCAAGGAGCTGGACATCACCGGCAAGTTCGAGGGCCGGCAGGAGCGGCGCGAGCTGTCCGGGGCACTGATGGCGGCCGACATCCCCAATCCGGAAGAGCCGGCCGGGGCGCCCCTGGCGGTGGTGGGGGAGGAGCTCGGCACCGACCTGCTCAACACCCTCCGGCGCGTGGGCGTGAAGAAGGTGACGGTCTTCGCCGGGTACACCTCGCTCGACCTGCGGGATGACGAGCAGCCCACCACCACACGCGAGCGGGCCCGGCTGGTGCTGGCCTTCGATGTGGCCGACCCCGAGACCGGCGAGGTGCTGGCGGAAGGCGGCGGCGAACTCACCGACACCCTGCGCAAGAAGCTCGGCAAGGCCGGCGTCACCAAGGTCGAGGTGCTGCTGCCGGCGGGCCGTGGCGAGTCGCCGCTGATCAAGAACACCCTGGCCAAGGATCCGACCCACTCCGAGGCGGAAGCCCTGGAGCAGATCTACGCCCTGCTGCGTCCCGGCGAGGCCCCGAACCTGGAGACCGCCCGGGAGGCGCTCAAGCGGCTGTTCTTCAACCCCAAGCGCTACGACCTGGGCCGGGTGGGACGCTACAAGATCAACCAGCGACTCAAGCTGCGGACGCCGGCCAACCACACGGTGCTGACGGAAGAGGACTTCATCGCCATCATCCGCTACCTGATGGACCTGAACGATGGGCGCGGATTCACCGACGATATCGACCACCTCGGCAACCGCCGGATCCGGTCGGTGGGCGAGCTGATCGCCAACCAGTTCTCGGTGGGCCTGTCGCGCATGGCGCGGCTGGTCAAGGAGCGGATGAGCATCAACTCCGACCCCGAGAAGATCTCCCTCGACGACCTGGTCAACGCCCGGACGGTCTCGGCCGTGATCCAGGCGTTCTTCGGGAGTTCGCAGCTGTCGCAGTTCATGGATCAGACCAACCCGCTGGCCGAGCTGACCAACAAGCGCCGGTTAAGCGCCCTCGGTCCGGGCGGCCTGACCCGCGAGCGGGCCGGGTTCGAGGTCCGCGACGTGCACTATTCGCAGTACGGCCGGATGTGTCCGATCGAGACGCCGGAAGGCCCGAACATCGGCCTGATCACCAGCCTCTCCACTTACGGCCAGATCAACGATCTCGGCTTCATCGAGACCCCGTACCGGGTGGTGAAGAACGGCAAGGTGACCAATGACATCCGCTGGCTCTCGGCCAGCGAAGAAGAGGGGTACGCGGTCGCCCAGGCCAACGCGCTGCTGGACGAGGACCACAAGTTCACCGAGAGCCTGGTGCTCTGCCGCAAGGGCGACGACTACCCGCTGCTGGCGCCGGAGCGGATCGACTTCATGGACGTGGCGCCGGAGCAGCTGGTCTCCATCGCGGCGGCCCTGATCCCGTTCCTCGAGCACGACGACGCCAACCGCGCGCTCATGGGCAGCAACATGCAGCGGCAGGCGGTGCCGCTGCTCTTCCCGCAGGCGCCGATCGTGGGCACCGGGCTGGAGTCGAAGGTGGCCGTAGACTCCGGCGCCGTGATCGTCGCCCGGCGCGCCGGGACCGTTACCCGGGTCACGGCGGATGAAATCATCATCGATTCGGGAGAGCAGGGGAAGGTGGATGCCACGGTTCCGCTGGCCCGGCTCAGCCAGCACGACCGGTACCGGGTGCGCAAGTTCTGGCGCACCAACCAGGACACCGCCATCAACCAGCGGCCGCTGGTGCGCACCGGGGAGAAGGTGGCCGCCAGCCAGGTGATCGCCGACGGCGCCGCGACCGAGGGTGGCGAGTTGGCCCTGGGCAGCAACGTGCTGGTGGCGTTCATGCCCTGGTACGGCCACAACTTCGAAGACGCCATCGTGCTGTCCGAGCGCCTGGTCAAGGACGACGTGTACTCGTCGATCCACATCCAGGAGCTGGAACTGCACGTGCGGGATACCAAGCGGGGCCAGGAGGAGATCACCCGGGAAATCCCCAACGTCTCCGACGAGGCGCTGGTGGACCTCGACGAACGGGGCATCGTCCGGATCGGCGCCCACGTGAAGCCGGGCGACATCCTGGTCGGCAAGATCACCCCCAAGGGAGAGACCGAGCTGTCGCCGGAAGAGAAGCTGCTCACGGCGATCTTCGGCGAGAAGGCCAAGGACGTCAAGGACAGCTCGCTCAAGGTGCCGCCCGGCATGAAGGGCGTGGTCATCGACGTCAAGATCTTCAGCCGGGTCGAGGACCAGGTCGTCGAGAAGGACCGCGGCGAGCGGATCGGTGAAGTGCGCCGGGTGGAGACCGACGAGAAGGCGCGCATCAGCACCGTGATGTTCGAGGAACTCACGCACCTGCTGGCCGGCCAGGAAATGGCCCTGATGCTCAAGGCCGGGACGGTGGAAGAGGCCATTCCCGCCGGCAGCCGCCTCACGGCGGCCATGCTGGAGGAACTGGACCTCGACGAGATCGACCTCAAGACCCTGCGGCTGGCCAACAAGGCGTCCAACGAGCGGGTCCGTACCACGATCGACCTCGCCGCCCGCGAGCGGGCCAAGGTGGAGGAGAAGGCCGAAGACCAGATCGACAAGATCCTCCAGCCCGATGAACTGCCCCCGGGCGTCATCCAGCTGGTCAAGGTGTATTGCGCCGAGAAGCGCAAAGTCTCGGTCGGCGACAAGATGGCCGGACGGCACGGCAACAAGGGCATCGTCGCCCGGATCGTGCCGGAGGAGGACATGCCGTTCCTGCCGGACGGCCGCCCGGTGGACATCGTGCTCAATCCGCTGGGCGTCCCCAGCCGGATGAATGTCGGCCAGATCCTCGAGACCCACCTGGGCTGGTGTGCCTCGTTGCTCGGCTTCCAGGCCAAGACCCCGGTGTTCCGGGGTGCGGACGAGCACGAGATCGGTGTGCTGCTCCGGCTGGCGGGCGTCCGCTGGGCGGCCCAGGCCCTGGGGCTCAAGCAGCAGGCGCCCGATCCCGACGCCAAGACCATCGCCAAGGTGGTCGGGGATCTGCACCAGTCCACGCTGCTCCTCACCGAGGCCGGCATCGCGGACCTGGCGCACCGCAACGCGCTCCCGGCCACCAAGGAGCTGTATTCCGCCCTGAAGACCTTCCTGACCACCGCCGCGCGGGAACTCGCCGCCCGGCTGGAGGCCCAGCGCAAGCAGGAACTGACCTATCACCAGCACCGGCTGTCCGAGGCGGAGGGCGCCGAACACAAGATGCTGCAGAAGGTGGTCCGGGACCTCGAAAAGGCGGCGGATGTCAGTCCGGCCGAGGTGCTGGCGGCGGAAGGTCATCCGGCGCTGGCCGTGCTCTCCAGCGGCAAGGGCGAGGCGGCCGAGGTCGGCCACGCGGCCGAGGAACTGATCCGGGCGGCCGGCCTGACTCCCACCGGCAAGGCCCGGCTCCGCGACGGCCGGACCGGCCAGGAGTTTGAGGGCGACGTGACCGTCGGGACGATCTACATGCTGAAGCTCTCGCATCTGGTGGACGACAAGATCCACGCCCGGTCCATCGGCCCGTACTCGCTGGTCACCCAGCAACCGCTGGCCGGCAAGGCGCAGTTCGGCGGCCAGCGCTTCGGGGAAATGGAAGTCTGGGCCCTGGAGGCGTATGGCGCCGCCCACGTCCTGCAGGAGATGCTGACGGTCAAGTCGGACGACGTCAACGGCCGGAGCAAGGTGTACGAGGCGATCGTGAAGGGGCAGAACCTGCCCGAGCCGGGCATCCCGGAGTCGTTCAACGTGCTGGTGAAGGAACTGCAGGCCCTGGGCCTGAAGGTGACGCTGGGCACCACCGCGGACGGAGACGAGTAACCGACCGTCGGGGGTCGGTCCGCCGGTCCGGCGGCCCGACCCGCTGACGTGGATTCTACGAAGAGGGACCAATGATCGATTTTCGCAGCGGCCGGGAGCCCAAGAGCTCCAGCTTCGATTTCATCAGCATTCGCATCGCCTCTCCGGAGGAGATCCGCGGCCCGCGCGACGGCAAGGAGCGCGAGCGGCTGGAACTGCAGGGGCAGCGGTACTGGTGGTCCTGGGGCGAGGTGACCAAGCCCGAGACCATCAACTATCGCTCGTTCAAGCCGGAAAAGGACGGACTGTTCTGCGAACGGATCTTCGGTCCGGTCAAGGACTGGGAGTGCCATTGCGGCAAGTACAAGCGCATCCGCTATCGGGGCGTGATCTGCGACCGCTGCGGGGTGGAAGTGACCCTGAGCAAGGTCCGGCGCGAGCGCATGGGGCACATCGAGCTGTCGGTGCCGGTGGCCCACATCTGGTTCTTCAAGACCCTGCCCTCGCCGATGGGCAACCTGCTCAACATCACCCTGCGGGAGCTGGAGCGGGTGATCTACTACTCGAGCTATATCGTCATCGAGCCGGGCGACCAGGAGGTCGAACCCAATCAGCTGCTCGACGAGGATGAGTTCCTGCAGCTGCGGGCCAAGGCCCGCGAGGAAGGCGACACCGCCTTCCGGGCCGAGATCGGCGCGCCGGCGGTGCGCGAACTGCTCAACCGGATCGACATCAAGAAGCTGGGCGAGCAGCTGCGGGCCGGGGTGGCCACCGAGACCAGCCAGCACCGCAAGAAGCAGATGCTCAAGCGGCTCAAGATCGTGGATGCGTTCCTCACGTCCGGCGACTCGGGCGACGTGCCCAACAACCCCGCCTGGATGATCCTGGACGTCATCCCGGTGATCCCGCCCGACCTGCGGCCGCTGGTGCCGCTCGACGGCGGCCGCTTCGCCACGTCGGACCTGAATGACCTCTACCGCCGGGTGATCAACCGCAACAACCGGCTGCAGAAGCTCATCCTGCACAAGGCGCCGGAGGTCATCCTCCGCAACGAGAAGCGCATGCTGCAGGAGGCGGTGGACGCGCTGTTCGACAACGGGCGCCGGTCCAAGGCGATCCGGGGCCGGGGCAAGCGGCCGCTCAAGTCCCTGTCCGACATGCTCAAGGGCAAGCAGGGCCGGTTCCGCCAGAACCTGCTCGGCAAGCGGGTGGATTACTCCGGCCGGTCGGTGATCGTGGTGGGCCCCGAGCTCCGGCTGCACCAGTGCGGGTTGCCCAAGGCCATGGCGGTGGAGCTGTTCAAGCCGTTCATCATCCACAAGCTGGTGGAGAAGGGCATCGCCGAGACGGTCAAGCGCGCCAAGAAGATCGTGGAGAAGGAGAGCCCGGAGGTCTACGAAATCCTGGAAGAGATCATCCAGGATCATCCGGTGCTGCTCAACCGCGCGCCGACGCTGCACCGCCTGGGGATCCAGGCCTTCGAGCCGGTGCTGGTCGAGGGCAAGGCCATCCGCATCCACCCGCTGGTCTGCGCCGCCTTCAACGCGGACTTCGACGGCGACCAGATGGCGGTTCACGTGCCCCTGAGCTTCGAGGCGCAGCTCGAGGCCCGGGTGCTGATGATTTCCTCGAACAACATCCTCAAGCCTTCCGACGGTCGCCCGGTGGCGGAGCCGTCGCAGGACATGGTGCTGGGCAGCTACTTCCTGACCAAGCTGCCGGCGGGTGCCGAGGAGCCGAAGGACGGGAAGCCGGCGCCGGCCTGGGACAAGGCCAAGCACTACGGCTCCCTGGCGGAGATCGAGATGGCGCTGCTCCACAAGAGCATCGTCTTCCACTCGGCCATTGCCTTCTGGTACCAGCCGCCGCGGGACGCGGTCGAGCGGGCGCCGCGCTGGGTCCGGACCACCGCCGGCCGGGTGTTGTTCAACAGCATCCTGCCGCGCCAGGTCGTGGCCAACCACGGCTTCCGCAACGAGCTGATGAAGAAGAAGGCGCTGTCCGAGCTGGTGCTGCAGAGCTACCGCGAGGCGGGGCTGTCGGACACCGTGACCTTCCTGGACCGGCTCAAGGAATTCGGCTTCCGCTACGCCACGATCGGCGGCATCTCCATCGGGGTGGAGGATCTCGAGATCCCGGCCGCCAAGGCGGAGCTGCTCAAGGCCGCCGACGAGCGGGTCAAGCGCTTCCAGCGCGCCTACAACACCGGCCAGATCACCTTCGGCGAGCGCTACAACAAGGTGATTGACGCCTGGACCCACGCCAACAACGACGTGGCCGAGGCCATGGTCGCCAACATGCGGCTGAGCCGGGGCGGATTCAATCCGGTGTTCATGATGTTCGATTCCGGCAGCCGCGGCTCCCGCGACCAGATCCGGCAGCTGGCGGGCATGCGCGGCCTGATGGCCAAGCCGCAGAAGAAGCTGACGGGCGGCATCGGCGAGATCATCGAGAGCCCGATCAAGTCGAATTTCCGCGAGGGCCTGACCGGCCTCGAGTACTTCATCTCCACCCACGGCGCCCGGAAGGGCCTGGCCGACACCGCCCTCAAGACGGCGGACGCGGGGTACCTCACCCGCCGCCTGGTGGACGTGGCGCAGGACGTCACGATCACCGAGGAGGATTGCGGCACGATCCAGGGGCTGGAGATGTCGGCGCTCAAGGAGGGCGAGGACATCATCGAGAATCTCCGGGAGCGCATCCTGGGCATCGTGGCCGCGGACGACGTGTTCGACCCGCATGAACTGGACGAACACGGCGACCCCAAGCTGCTGGTGCAGGCCGGCAAGCTCATCGACGAAGAGGTGTCCAGCCAGATCGAGGAGGCGGGGATCGAGAAGGTGAAGATCCGCTCGGTGCTGACCTGCGAGTCGCGCCGGGGCTGCTGCCGGATGTGCTACGGCCGGAACCTGGCCACCATGGACATGGTGGACATGGGCGAAGCCATCGGCATCCTGGCGGCGCAGTCGATCGGCGAGCCGGGCACCCAGCTGACCCTGCGGACCTTCCACATCGGCGGCGCGTCCTCGCGCATCGCCGAGGAAGCCGAGCGCCGGGCCCGCGCCAGCGGGCTGGTCAAGTACACCGAGGGGCTGGAGTACTCCGACGTGCCGGTCGAGTACGAGGACGGCAGCAAGGCGATGGTCCGCGTCGCGCTCACCCGGGATGACGAGAGCGCGGACGAGGAGAACAAGGAGGGCATCCTGGTGGTGGACGCCGCCGATCCCAAGCGGGTCCTCAACCGGTACCCGGTCCCGGAAGGTGCCCTGATCCAGGTCAAGGAGGGCGATACGGTGCAGGGGAAGATGACGATCCTCTACACGTGGGATCCCTACAACGACCCCAGCATCATCAAGCTCGACGGCGAGTTGCGCTGGAAGGACCTGGTCCCGGGCTCGACCCTGCGCGAGGAGCTGGACGAGTCCACCGGGCTCCGGTCCCTCGTCGTGGTGGCTGACCCCGAGCGGGAGTTGCATCCCTCCGTGCTGGTGTACGCCCCCAACCGGAAGGACCCGCAGGAGTACATCCTGGCCGAGGGCTCACGGATCATCCTGGGGAGCGAGTCCGACCAGGTGACCCGCGCGCTGAGCATCGCCGACGAGGGCAATCCGTGGGCCTCGAAGTTCAAGGTCGACGAATACCCGATCAACGTGGCCTGGCCGAGCAAGAGCAAGAAGGAGAGCAAGGACAAGACGGTCTACCTGTCTCCGGCGGTCAAGATCCAGAAGGGCGTGACGGTCACCAGGATGCCGCGGACGGCCTACAAGACCCGCGACATCACCGGCGGCCTGCCGCGGGTGGCCGAACTGTTCGAGGCGCGCAAGCCCAAGGATCCGGCCACCATCTCGGAAATCGATGGGGTGGTGAAGTTCGGTGAGATCAAGCGCGGCAAGCGCGAGATCTACGTCTACCCGGTCATGGAACCTGGCAAGAAGGGGGAGCCCGAGCCGCCGCAGCTGTATGAAGTGGGCGCCGGCAAGCACCTCCGGGTGCACGAGGGCGACCGCGTCCGGGCCGGGGACCGGCTCACCGAGGGACCGGTGAACCCGCACGACATCCTGCGGATCAAGGGCCCGCGCGCGGTCCAGGAGTACCTGCTGAACGAGGTCCAGGAGGTCTATCGGCTCCAGGGCGTGCGGATCAGCGACAAGCATATCGGCGTGATCGTGCGCCAGATGCTGCAGAAGGTCCGGGTCTCCGATCCGGGGGATACCGACTTCCTGGAAGGGGAGACGGTCGACCGGCTGATGTTCCGCGACGAGAACGAGCGGATCATCAAGCGCAAGAGCAAGGCGGCCCATTCCGAGCCGGTGCTGCTTGGCATCACCAAGGCCTCGCTGACGACGCAGTCGTTCATTTCGGCGGCGTCCTTCCAGGAGACCACCCGGGTGCTCACCGATGCCGCGATCCGCGGGGCCAAGGACGATCTCCTGGGTCTCAAGGAGAACATCATCATCGGGCACCTGATTCCGGCGGGGTCGGGCATCTACCGCTATGCCGAAATCGACATCGAGCCGCCGGCCGGGTACGAGCCCACGCCGCCGGTCGAAGTGATGCCGGAAGTCGCCGCGCCGGTGGCCGTGGCGGTGGCCGCGCTGGCGGACGACGAGGAGTAAACACAACGGGCGGCCCACAGGGCCGCCCGAACTGTTTCAGGGGGTCCGAGTTGCAGAAAGCGGCACTACTCCGACCCAGGCAGTCGCTCAAGCTGTTGTCGAGGACGCACCGCGAGAGCTGGGGCCCCTGCCGCGGGTGGACACGGTGACGGTGACATCCCCTCACAACAGGGGCACGGGCCGCCACGGTGAGAAGCGCGGGGTAGTACTTCATTGGAGGGCTCACTCATCGCCCTGTGCTGAGAGACAGCCACCGCCGGGAGCGGAGCGAGCCGCGGGCGCACACGGTCACAACTGGCGGCGGAGCTCCAGGTACGCGAAGGCGGCGTTGACGCCCTTCGGGTAAATGGCCCGCACCACATCCGCGCCACGCACGTGCCCGACGTAGAAGGTCGCCCCGAGCCGCGGCGAAGGCGGGTAGTCGATGCTCAGGTCGATCAGCCGCGCGAGGCTCCGGGCGCCACTGCTCGGCCGCCCCCCGAAGCCGCAACTGACCTCATCGAACGCGCCGCCGCCCGCATACCAGAGATCGTTCCGCTCCGCGAGATCGAGGAGGTGGACATCGGTCCGGACATTCCACCTTGGCCATGGGGACAGCATGAGCTGGGCGAAGCCGTCCTTTGCGTTCATCAGATTGTAGGAGGGAACCCGTGCAACCGTCCTCGGCGTCGGCAAGAGCTCGAAGAAGGTGTCGTGCGAGCCGTCGTTTGGCGTGGCGTCACCGCTGCCGAGAAAGTAGCCGGCCCGGATCCAGGGCTTCAGTGCCTTGATGCCGGTGCGGTAACCGACTTCTGCGGCGGCGGCCCCCGCGCGGTGACGCTGCCCACCCCAATCGCCTGTCTGGCCCGCAGCCCAGAGCAGGACGTCGGCTTTGCCGGGGCCGGCCCGGAAACTGTGCAGGTAGTGGCCGCCGTAGGTCCAGATGCGGATGTCGCCCCTGTCGGCGGATCGGACGCTCGCCGGGCGATTGTCGACCTTCCCGAGGTCTCGCCCATCGTGATAGTACAGGGCGAAGAGGCGCCCTTCGGCGGTCGCTTCCCGCCGGCCGCCGACCGGCCGAGAGAACAGCGGCTTGGTCACGGCCGCGCAGGCGAATGGGATATCGAGTCCGCCCGACCCATCGAGCTGGAAGACGCCCTTCGTGGGCCGCGCGGCGAGCAGTGTGAGGTCCAACCCCGGGGTCGAGCGGGCGAGTTGCGCGCCGTCGAAGCTCCGTCCCACATGGGTGAAGGCGAAGCTGCCGATCAACCGCTGGGCGATGCGGTCCCGCTTGAGGAGTGCGAGCGCGGGATCCGTTGGTTGCATCTCCTGGCCGTCGCTAAATTCGAAACGCCCCACTCGAGCACTGGGCGCGGCCCCGCCGCTTCCCAGCTTGAGGCGAAGGAACGCCTGCTTGGCCACCAGCCCAATCCTGCGGCTCCCGTTGTCGGCGCGATAGGTCGCCCCGAATCCCAGCTGCCCCTGCGGCGCGGGCGCGATGGCGGCGTCCGGCAAGCCGAGGAGGATCGGCACGGCGACATCGACCTGCCAGTCGTATCCGGGGTGCGTTGCTCCGATGCCGCCCCGAAGGACGGTGGCGACGAAGGCATAGTTTTCATCGGCCAAGGTGCTGGGGGTGAACCAGTCCCAGCCCTCCATGCGGACCCGCGCGCTGGCGGTGAACTGTACGCCACCGGCCGAAGGTGGCGTCTGGGCCGCTCCCTTCTGGACGAAGCCCATCAGCAGCGCACCCAGCAGCGAGCCGCAGCGGAGGTGCCGGACGGTGATCGGCGGCATGGGCGACGTTCCTGTGGCTAGGTACAATTGATGGAGACGTTGTTCACCGATAGTGAGCCAGCCGCTGGGCGGAGCAGAGCCCCGCCCCTACCCTTGCTGCGTCCCCCGCGGACAGGTCAGCTCGTTCTCCGGCACTTCATCTAGTGGCAGCAGGCTCGTGAACGGTGCCGGAGTCACCCCGAGACGCCGGCATTCGTCGTTCACCAGCTCCTCGAGGAACCGCGCCAATTCGCGGTAGGGCTCGCTCGCCCCGCGTTCGCCGAGGCGTGCGGCGAAGGCGCCCACCCACCGCCCGAGATGGCACTCCAGGAACGACCGGCCAGCGGCTTGGGTGATCTCTCGTTCCGCCTCCAGTCCCTCGGCCAGGGCGTAGGCGGCCTTGACCAGGAGGAGGCTGTAGAACTCCAGTTCGGTCGCGAGGTGGTCGGGCAGGTCCGGGTTGGCATCAGAGAGCTGCAGGCCGAATGCCGCGTAGAATCCACCGAGATCCGCCAGCTCCGTCTGCCGCCCCGCGAACCGCCGCCCGTCGCCGTACGCGGTCTCATGGGGCGGGCAGGGGGTCGTGCCGAGAAAGAGCCGGGCGTACTCCGCCCGGAGCTCGTCATCCGGTGCTCGGTCCCACGCCTGCCGCACCGTATGCCACTCGCCGTCGGAGTCGGGCAGGACGCCGAACGCAGCGCGCACCCGAGCCGCGTACCCCTCCTCGGGGTACGCGAACCCCGCCGCCATGGCCCGGAAGGACGCCGCACGGCGGAGGAGCGCCGTGAGCAGGAGTTCGCGATCGCTCTCACCCGGCATGGGGGCTCCTACTCGCCCAGGACGAGCGGTGTCCAGTTGGACCACGCCTTGCGGGAACCGACCTCCCCTTTCCCGCCCTCCCAGACGGCGAACGCCACCACGGTCTTCTGCCCGGGGGAGAGACGCGGCGCCTCGGCGCTGTCGCCGGTGAGCGGCAGGGTCAGCACCACGGTCCACTGGCCGTCGGCCCACCCCCCGCGGCCGTCCGCCGCCCCCTTCGCCTTGGCGGTCAGGCTCCCGAATCCCTCGGCGATCTGGTCGAGCACCGGGCTCCTGGCCGCGCGGGACACCGGGTTGTTGAGGCCGACGGCGCCGGAATACGGCCTGGCGGAATGGGCGGGGAGGACCCGATCCGGGTAGTAGTCCACGCTGGCGTTGGGGTAGAGATCGGCGATCGTCGGCGGCCCATGCTCCAGATCACGCTGCAACGCGGCCCGCCACTGGAGAATGTTCACCCGGCCGCCCGCGTTGCCCATGGTCGGGCTCGGGGCGCCGCTCCCCGGCACACCGGTGGGGAACTGCGCCGCGACCTGGTCGCCGAAGTGATCCAGCCCGACCCGGTCGCTCCGGGTCGAGTCCTGCCAGGTGATGAGGAGCCCCAGCCACTCGCCGTTGTGTGCCGCCCGGATGGTCATCTCCTGCACGGCTGGCGTCAGGTTCATCGGCGTCGCCATGGCCTGCGGGAGCATCGCCACCGCCATCGGTGCCGCATCCTTCCATGCGTCAGGCTCCAGGGAGAGGATGGGACCGGTGCCGCTCTGCCGGAGGGCCGTGAGCGCCGGCGCGCTCTGACCCGCCGCGGAGTCCGGATGTGCCGCGGTCGGTGCGGGCGCCCGTTCGCCCCGGCACGCCGCCACGGCGAGCAGCGCGAGCGCGGGGACCAGCGCGCGCATCCTGGGTTCAGGTGTCGGTCGAGATCTCACAGCTGCCCCTCAGGTGATGTTGGTGCGATAGGTGTGGTGCTGCTCGTCCCAGGCGGCCCGCACGTGGATCGGCTCCCGGAGCGGCACCCGGGCCACCTCGGTCATCTTGTCGTCGTAGCCCAGCGCGTGGTCGCCCTGAACCTTGTAGTGATGGATGATCCGCGGCGTGGATCCGAAGAGCAGCAGCGCGCCGAGCAGGGCGGGATTGTCCGGCGCCGTCCGGTAGGTCGCGATCGCCTCCTCGACGCCCCAGCCGAACATCTGGTGCAGAAAGCGCGGCGGCACATGCACCGGCGGGATGTAATAGGTGTTGGGCTCCAGCCCGAACTGCGGATACAGCGGCTTGGCGACCTTGGCGACGTGGACCAGGTAGTCGAGCGGGTTGTCTTCCCGCGCCTTGTCCGGCGTGGTGATGAACCCCTGCAGCCGTATCTTCCCGATGCAGGTGATTGTGCACAGCGTCTGCCGGCCCGATTCCACCGCCGGGTAGCAGCCGATGCACTTCTCCGAGGTCCGGCTCATGGGGTTGAAGAAGGTCTTCTTGTAGGGGCAACCCTTCACGCATTCGCGATAACCGCGGCAGCGCTCCTGATCCAGCAGGACGATCCCGTCCTCCGGCCGTTTGTACACGCTCTGCCGGGGGCAGGCGCCCAGGCAGGCGGGGTAGGTGCAGTGGTTGCAGATGCGGGGGAGGTAGTACATCCACTGCATGTGCGGGGTGCGGAGAAAGGCGCCCTGGGCCATGTCCCCCAGCGAATCGTCCTCGCCGAGGTTGGGGTGGGCGTAGTCGCGGTCTTCGGGCAGGTAGCCGAGAATCCGCTCGCCCGTCGGTGCGGCGTCGAACAGGGTCTTGCCGCGGTAGGGGCGGTGGGTCACGTCCTGCACCCCGAGCCGATCGAGGATGTTCACGTCCCAGCCCAGCGGGTAGTAGCCGTAGGGCTTCGACTCGACGTTGTTCCAGAACATGTACTCCTGCCCGCGGCCCGTGGTCCAGGCCGTCTTGCAGGCGACGGTACAGGTCTGGCACGCGATGCACTTGTTGGTGTCGAGCACCATGGCGAACTGCCGCGCCGGCCGATGGCCCTCGTACGGGTAGTCCATCTCACGGCCGATCTGCCAGTTGTACACCTTGGGCATTGATCCCCCTGCTCTTTAGATGATGTGTTTCCGGGCGTGGACGGCCGGGACGGTCAGGTTGCCTTGCCGATCGTCACGAACCCCCCGCCCAGGTAGCGCTTGAGCGCGGGGTTCTCGTTGGTCGGGCGGAACCCCAGCGACACCGGGCGCCAGAGTCCCTTGCCACCCAGGCCGCCGTTCTCGGCCTTGGTGAACCGGACGAGCGATTCGCGCGGGGCGCTGGTGACGCAGTGGACATCCACGTTGAACCCGCGGGTGACCTCGTTGCTCCACGACTTCCGCGAAATCAGCGACCCGGTCTGGTGCGTCGGCTTGAGCCAGGACCGCGTGAGGCTCTGGTGTCCCCCGTAGCGGAACATGGCCTGGTAGTTGGTCTCGGCGTTCTTCGCCAGGCCGTCCCGCCGGCTCTCGTGCGCCTTCACGGAACCGGGCGTCGCCATGTAGCCGTTGAACCACATCCGGGTGATCCCGCGCGGTGTCCCCGGGTAGTACCGGGCCCGCGCCATGCAGCGCGCCACCTTGTACTCCGCCTGGCGCGCCGGATCGTTCCAGCCCCGGAAGGGCAGGTCGGCGGGGTCGCCGTCGATCCAGACGTAGTCGCCGTCGTTGATGCCCATCTCCCTGGCGTCGTGGGGGTTGATGTCCACGTACATCTCGCCGGTGGAGGGCATGCGCCGGTCGTGGCGGTACATGTCGCCGAACGGCCCGAACAGCACCGACATGATGTCGGTATCCACCGGCGTGGTGTGCGCGCCGTGGCGGTACTTGGGTGTATGGAAGACGTGGCGCCAGCCCTGGTCCAGCAGCGGGTGCCGGCTGGCGAGCAGTGCGGCCACGTCGTACGTCGTGTTGCGCATCTGGCGCGTGATGTGGCTGCGGTCGTCCTCCGGGATCTGCCAGTCGGCAGGCCGCCGGGGACGGATGGCCGGGTGCGGCGCGGCCGCGATCGCGCAGGGATCGTAGAAGGTGGCCTCCGACGGCTCCCGGTGGACGATGAGGTTCTCCCCCGCCTCGATGAACTCCTGCTCCGGGCGGTAGAACTCGAGCCGTCCGGTCTTGGTGTACCAGGGCTTGGACTCCTGCACCTGCTCCCAGCTGTTGATCCGCGGATAGGTCCGGGTGTTCATCAGCGCCGGGATGCCGCGCTTCCCCAGGGCCTCGAGATCCTCGAACCGGTAGCCCCGGAGCGGAGTCGAGTAGTCGATGATTCGCTGGAGGTAGACCTCCGCCCGGCCTTCCGCGATGAACCGCCACATCTGTTCGAAGCGGGGATCGCCGGTGAGCTTGGTGAGGGCCCGCGCCACGCCGAGGTAGGTCTCGTTGTCGGAGACCGTGGGGAAGATCCGCTTCATCGGCGTCCGCGGATACGGCTGCACGAACGGATTGGTATTCGACGCGGTCAGGTCCGGGTACTTGAACTCCATCCAGGAGTCCACGCCGTACACGATGTCGGAGAATTCGCAGGAGGCCGTCCACCACCACTCGTTGTACACCACGCACTCGGCCCGGGGCAGGGTGTTGAACACCACGTCGTAGAAGCCCTTCTGGTTGCCGAGGCTCGAATTCGAGTTCACCTGCCAGATGGCCTTGGTCGGCGTGGGCACGTGGGCGCCCTGGGTGATCGTCTTGTTCCCCGCCTTCATGATCCGCTCGCCGATGGCCCAGTAGTGCATGGACTCCGGCCGCAGGTAGTACTTCGTCTTGACCTCGCCTGCGGGGTCGAGCTGGGGATGGAACGGGTCCTCGGCGGTCCACTTGGGGACGCCCGCGAACAGGGTGTTTTTGTAGTTGCCCGCGTAGGCCCCGATGTTGCCGCCGTGGCGTCCCAGGGCGCCGGCCAGGGCGCTCACCAGGAACATCGCCCGGTCCTTGTTGTCGTTGTTCCAGAACTGGTTCGGGCCCATGCCGGTTGCGAGCAGCGTCTTCCCCCCGCTCGTGGCGATGTCCCGCGCGAGGCTCCGGATCGCCTCCTCCGGCGCCCAGGTGATGGCCTGGCACTGGGCCGGCGTCATGTTGTCATCGAGGTACTGCTTCGTCAGATCGAACACCGGCCGGACCTCGACCGTGCCCCCGTTCGCGAGCGTGACCGCGAAGCTCCCTTCCAGGGCGGGGTCCAGTCCGGTGGCGTCGAAGTGTTCGCCCATCTGGTCGTGTGCCACCGCGGCGGGCCCGCCGCGCTTCCGATCCCACACCACGAAGTCGGCGAACTCCCCGGCGAGCGCCTCCGGAATCTGGACCCCCTTCTGCTTGGTGGTGGCCGGGGCGGATTCCCCACGCGGAATCACGTGAGTCCAGTTCTCCAGGGCGGAGTCCGTGTGGCCCGGGAACAGGTCGCTCGCCTTGAGCCGCGCGAGGGTATCGAGCCGCACCAGAGAGGCGAGATCGGTGAACCGCTGGACGAAGCGCTCATCGTAGAGCCGCTCCGCGATCATCACCTGCGCCAGCCCCAGCGCGAACGCCGGGTCGGTGCCCGGCCGGATCACGATCACCTCGTCGCACTTGGAGGCGGTCGCCGAGTACTCGACCGTCACCGCCACCAGCTTGGCCCCCTTGAGCCGGGCCTCCGTCAGCCAGTGGCTGTCCGGCATCTTGGTGCAGATCCATTTCATCCCCCAGACAACGATGAGGTTGGCGTTCTCGGTGTCGAACAGCTCGAAGTCGTTGGTCTGGTCCCCGCAGACCATCGGGTGGCCGGGCGGAAGATCGGTATGGAAGGAATAGGAGTCCCAGGACCCGGCCCCCTTCGCCTCCTCGGGGGGAACGCCGCGAATGTGGTGGTCCAGCAGGGCCATGCTGTTCCCCATCCGGAAATTGCCGAAGATCCGGAGTGCGCCCTGCCAGGCCATGCCGCCGCGGAACTTGAGCACCCGGGTCCCGGCGCCACCGACCTGCTCCACCATGTCGGGGTCGTACCCCTGGGCCAGCAGGCGCTGCTTCCCCTCGTCGCCGGAGTAGGTCGTGGCGATGTTCTGGAGCGCCGTGGCATGGTACCGGTACGCTTCGTCATGCGGCACCTTCACCCAGCTGTCCGACCCGCGGTGCAGGTACTGCTTCGCGACCGCGCCCGTGTCCGGATTCCGGGGAAAGCCCTGGTCCACCCACGCCTTGAAGCCCTTGCGGATGAACGCGCCCTTGACCCGCCGGTCGCCGTAGAACCGGCGGCCGAGCACCAGACCCTTCTGGCAACAGCGGGGATCCCACCGGGCGGAGGCGGTATTGCCGGAAAGGTCCGTGGCCTTGCCGTAGCCGTAGGTTGGCTCGATGCGGACCACGACGTCGTTCTTGACGAAGGCCTTGAGCAGGCAGTTATGCGTGTCGTTGGGACAGCACATGAAGGTGAAGGTGCGGTCATGCCGGAAGATGTCGCGGTAGATGCGCTCCCAGCCGCGGTTGGGATAGCTGGCCAGCGGGTTCTCGACCACGACCGGCGTCAGCTGCCGGTACTGGCCGACCAGCTCGTGGAGCCCGGTGACGGAGCCGAACCCGGCGACCCCGGCAATCTCCAGGAACCGGCGACGTGACAGTCCGTGCGTGGGCTCGCTCATGCAGGGTCTCCGTGTGCTGGGCATGGGCCTGCCCCGTCCGGCGGGCCGCGAGAGCCGCGCGGGGAAAGCTGCCCCCCAGGGCGCAAGGTCATAAACGGATGTGCAAGTCCCTTAACACAAGTCTGCGCATCCCCCATGAGGAGGTCATGAAGTTCTGGTGAGAAGTTGGGTCCGGTCGCAGGGGCGTTCGGTCACGTACGACCCTCGCGGGACGGATGGCGTCATCGCCGGAGGGAGATCATATTCTCGCGCCGAGAGGACGTGGTCTGCCACCTCGCTCCGACGCGAAAGGATCTCAGCGCTTTGGCGATACCTATCGTCTGTGTCGTCGGCCGGTCGAACAGCGGCAAGACCACCTTGATCGAGCGGGTTGTCCCGGAGCTGGTCCGGGCCGGCTACCGGGTGGCCACGATCAAGCATGCCGGACACGGCTTCGACCTCGATACGGAGGGGAAGGACAGCTGGCGGCACAAGCGGGTCGGCGCGAGCAGCGTCGTGGTCGTCTCGAACGACCGCCTGGCGATGTTCGCCGACCTGTCCGGGCCGATGACGGCAGAGGAAGTGCGAGACCGGTTTCTGGATGCCTCCTATGACGTGATCATCGCGGAAGGGTGGAAGAGCCTGGACGGTCCCAAGATCGTCATCATCGGGGATGATCTCGGTGAGATCCCGTTTTCCCGGGAGGGAGTGCTGGCGGTGGTCTCCGACCAGCCGGTGGATCTGACGGTGCCGGTGCTGGACCCGGCGGACGCTCCCGGCGTTGCTGCCGTCATCATCGCGCGCTTTCCTCTCATCAGAAGGCCGTGTGTGGACTACGAGTCGGGTGTCTGAGCCCGGACGGTGGGGGTGGGGGCGGCCGCCGCGCCGGCCCCTCGCGCTTGCCACCCGCAGGCCTCCCGTCCGCCTTTCCGCCGTGCCCGAGACGACCCCGAGTTGGCCGCCCTGCGAGACCGCGCCGGCCAGGCGCCAGCCGGAGACCCCAACCCCCATGCCACCTTGGATGATCGGGGGCAATGCACGAGCTTTCGGTGGGAACTTCATTCCCTGGTGAGTGGGCGAGGATCGGAAACTGGTGCGACGATCGTGAGTGAGTCGTGAAGGGACCGCGAGACCGTACTGACTGCGGCAATGGGCCCTGCTGGATTCGAAGCAGCGACCGACGGATCATGATCCGGTGCACTGCCCGAGTGCGCCAAGAGCCCGAGCGGTCGAAGCGTTGTGCCGGCCATGCACTTCCGCAACTCTGCTGCTCCACGCCTGACGGCCGGTGCAAATGTGGGTGCCAACGGCGGGGCCAGAGGAAGCGTCGAGGAAACACGAACGGGCGACCCTACGGGGTCGCCCGCGGTCCTTGGGGCATCGCTCTACGAGGAACTGGGTGTCAGGAGCCCATACTGCCTACTTCTCCGCGAAGGTATCGCACCGGTTGGCGTCGCCGCCGGTGAAACCTTCGTTGAACCAGCGCACCCGCTGCTCGCTCGAGCCATGGGTCCACACCTCGCGGTTCACTGTGCCGCCGCCCATCCGCTGGATGCGATCGTCGCCCACCGCCGCGGCGGCGGCGAGCCCCTCTTCAACGTCCCCGGGCTCGAGGATGTCCTGCTCCCGGGCATGGTGTCCCCAGACGCCGGCCAGGCAGTCCGCCTGGAGTTCCATCCGGATGGACAGGTCATTCCCGGAGCCGGGATCGCGGCGCTGCGCCTCCCGCACCCGCCGCTCGATCCCCAGGACGTTCTGGAGGTGGTGGCCGATCTCGTGGGCCAGCACGTAGGCTTGGGCGAAGTCCCCCGGCGCGCCAAAGCGCTGGCGCAACTCCTCATAGAAGCCGAGATCGACGTATACCATCTCATCGCCGGGGCAGTAGAACGGCCCCGTGGCGGACTCGGCCATCCCGCAGGCCGACTGCACGGCGTCCCGGAACAGGGTCAGATCCGCGGGCCGGTAGGTGGCTCCCAGCCTGGGTAACTCTCGGCTCCAGAACGCCTGGGTGGTGTCGAGGACGAACGAGACGAAGTCCACCAGGCGCTCCTCCTCGGGGGTGGACTGGACCGGCCCGGCGGCCAGAGCGTCGGCGCCGATCCCACCGCCACCCACCAGGGAGAAGAAGTCCCGCTGGAACACCACACTCAGGGCAAGCAGGAGGACCATGCCTCCGACCCCCAACTTCATTCCCCCGCCCAGCTGTGGTCCGCGAGCGCCACGCTGATCTTTGAGGTGCTCGCTTCGCTCGCCCCGAGTCCACCGCATGTGTCCCCCCTCCCTCATGACTGGAAACCGGCCAGCCAGAATATTGTGTCTTGGCCGGACTGCAGCCAGGTTCTGCCGGACCCGGCGCAGGCTTGGGCCGGGGGTCGCGGCTTGACCCAACCCGGCCCGCACGCTAAGTTTCCAAGTCTATGCCGACTATTAATCAACTTGTCCGACTCGGACGCAAGTCCCCGCTGTACAAGGACAAGTCTCCCGCGCTCCGGCAGAATCCCTTTCGCCGCGGCGTGTGCACCCGGGTCTACACCACCACCCCCAAGAAGCCCAATTCCGCGCTTCGCAAGGTGGCCAAGGTGCGCCTGACCAACGGGTTCGAAATCATCGCCTACATTCCCGGAGAAGGCCACAACCTGCAGGAGCACTCCATCGTGCTCGTGCGTGGTGGCCGGGTCAAGGACCTTCCCGGCGTGCGGTATCACATTGTGCGTGGCGCGCTGGACGCCGCCGGCGTCAATGACCGCCGGCGCAGCCGGTCCAAGTACGGCGCCAAGCGACCCAAGGCCGCTGGAGGTCAGAAGTGAGCCGTCGCAGCAAGTCGGTCCGCCGCCCCGTGCCGCCCGATCCGCGGTACGATAGCCAGACGGTCTCCAAGTTCATCAACTCCCTGATGTACGAGGGAGAGAAGAGCACCGCCGAACGGATCTTCTACTCGGCCATGGACCTGATCGAGGAGCGGACGGGCCAGCCCGGGGTCACGGTGTTCAAGTCGGCGGTCAACAACGTGAAGCCGGCGCTCGAGGTCAAGAGCCGCCGCGTCGGTGGCGCTTCCCTGCAGGTGCCGGTGGAAGTCCGTCCCGAGCGGCGTGGGGCGCTGGCCATGCGCTGGCTGATCGATTTCGCCCGGAGCCGCTCGGAGAAGACCATGCAGGAGCGCCTGGCGGCGGAGTTCATTCTCGCCTCCAAGGGAGAGGGGAACGCCATCAAGAAGAAGGAAGACACCCACCGGATGGCCGAGGCCAACCGGGCGTTTGCCCACTATCGCTGGTAGCCCGTCTCGACGGATCGCGTCATCCAGCCGGACTCCTTCGGGGTCCGGCTTTTGTCATGTCACGAGTGTTCCGGCGCGGAGTCTCAGGAGCCCAGCACCCGGGCGCTCGGCCAGGGGTCCAAGGCCCAGCGCCCGGGCTCTCAAGCCCGGTTGACATTGAAGGTTAGCGGGTTACATTCCCCGGGCTAAGGTGAATCCTGTCCTGTTCGCGACCAATCGTTCTGAGGTCGCCGCGGCGACACGGCCACCTGGAGACATCCGGATCGTGTGACGGCCGCCCCTGACGCACCGGGGCCTCGCCGATCACCTCCGATCCTTCCGTAACACGCAGGGGATCCGCGACAGGGTCCTTCGTCGATGGGCCGGGTGCCCCGACGACAGCGGAGCGATACCGCCGGCATCCGCCGGGCCCGGTCGCCCCGCTTTTTCGCTGGTAAGAGCCGACCGCGGTGACGCCGACAACGCGGCGCGCCTGACGCAAACGGAAAGACTGGGGCATGGCGCGCGAAACTCCGCTCGATCGGTACCGGAACATCGGCATCATGGCGCACATCGATGCCGGGAAGACGACCACCACCGAGCGCATCCTGTACTACACCGGCAAGAACTACAAGATCGGTGAGGTGCACGAGGGTGCCGCGACGATGGACTGGATGGAGCAGGAGCAGGAGCGAGGCATCACGATCACGTCGGCCGCCACGACCTGCTTCTGGCTGCGCAGTGAGATCCTGTACCGGATCAACATCATCGACACCCCGGGCCACGTGGACTTCACGGCCGAGGTGGAGCGGTCCCTCCGGGTGCTGGATGGCGCGGTGACCCTGCTGGACTCGGTGGCCGGCGTCGAGCCGCAGACCGAGACGGTGTGGCGGCAGGCGGACCGGTACGGGGTACCCCGGCTGATCTTCGCCAACAAGATGGACCGCATCGGGGCCAACTTCTACCGCTGCCTGGACATGGTCCGGGACCGGCTGACCCGGAAGGCTCATCCGCTGCAGCTTCCGGTGGGCTCCTCGGACACCTTCACGGGGCACGTGGACCTGATCCGCCAGGTGGAGATCGTCTTCCACGACGAGACGCTGGGCAAGACCTTCTCGGAGATGCCGATCCCCGATTCGATGAAGGAGCTGGCGGCCAAGTACCGCCACGACCTCATCGAGGCCGCGATCGAGCACGAGGACACGCTGCTGGAGAAGTACCTGGGCGGTGAGGATCTGACGGAGGCGGAGATTCGCGGGGCCATTCGGGGCGCCACGATTCATCACGGGTTTGTGCCGGTGCTGTGCGGCGCCTCGTTCAAGAACAAGGGCGTGCAGGCGCTGCTCGACGCGGTGATCGACTACCTGCCCTGTCCCACGGACGTGCAGGAGATCCAGGGCCATGTGCCGCTGCACGACACGCAGCACATCACCCGGACGCCCAAGGATGACGCGCCCTTTGCGGCGCTGGCGTTCAAGATCGCCACCGATCCGTACGTGGGCCGGCTGACGTTCTTCCGGGTGTACTCCGGCAGGCTGGAGGCGGGCAGCTACGTCTACAACGCCACCAAGGACAAGAAGGAACGGGTCGCCCGGCTGCTGCAGATGCACGCCAACAAGCGGGAGGAGATCCAGGAGGTGCTGGCCGGGGACATCGGCGCCGCCATCGGGCTCAAGGACACGCGGACGGGGGACACCCTCTGCGACGAGGACGAGCCGATCATCCTGGAGGCCATGAAGTTCCCCAATCCGGTCATCGACGTCGCCATCGAGCCGAAGACCAAGGCGGACCAGGACAAGCTGGCCATCGCGCTGCAGAAGCTGCAGGAAGAGGATCCGACGTTCCGGGTGCGGACCGATGTCGAGACGTCGCAGACGATCATCGCCGGCATGGGGGAACTGCACCTCGAGATCCTGGTCGACCGCATGAAGCGGGAGTTCAAGGTCGAGGCCAACGTGGGCCAGCCGCAGGTGGCGTTCCGGGAGACCATCACCAAGAAGGTCACGGACGTGGAGGGCAAGTTCATCCGGCAGTCGGGCGGCAAGGGCCAGTACGGCCATGTGGTGATCCACCTGGAGCCGTCCAAGCCGGGCGAGGGGTTCATCTTCGAGGACAAGATCGTCGGCGGCACGATTCCCCGGGAGTTCATCAAGCCCGTCGAGGCGGGGATCCGGGAATCGCTGGAGAACGGCATCCAGGCCGGCTATCCGGTGGTCGACGTGAAGGCGACGCTGGTGTACGGCAGCTACCACGACGTCGACAGTTCGGAAATGGCCTTCAAGATCGCCGGATCCATGGCCTTCAAGGCCGCGGCCCAGCTGGCCAAGCCGATCATCCTCGAGCCGGTCATGGAGGTCGAGGTGGTGACGCCGACCGACTTCCTGGGCAACGTCGTGGGCGACCTGTCGGGCCGCCGCGGCAAGGTGGGGGGCATGACGCAGCGCGGGGAAGCCCAGGTGGTGGCCGCGGACGTGCCGCTCAAGGAGATGTTCGGGTACTCCACCACGCTGCGCAGCATGACGCAGGGCCGGGCGGTGTACACCATGGAGTTCGATCATTACGAAGAAGTGCCGAAGTCGGTCGCGGAAGCGATCATCGCAAAGAAGAAGACCTGACAGCCACCAGCCAGTAGCCGCCAGCTGACAGCCAACACCCGAGGATCTTATGGCGAAGGCCAAATTCGAGCGCACCAAGCCCCACGTGAACGTCGGCACCATCGGTCACGTGGACCATGGCAAGACCACCACGACCGCCGCGTTGACCAAGGTGACCGCGGACAAGGGCCTGGGGACCTATGTCCCCTATGACACCGTCGCCAAGGCGTCGGAGTCGCAGGGCCGCCGGGACCCCACCAAGATCCTGACGATCGCGACCAGTCACGTGGAGTACAACACCGAGAAGCGCCACTACGCGCATGTCGACTGTCCGGGCCACGCCGACTACGTCAAGAACATGATCACCGGCGCGGCGCAGATGGACGGCGCCATCCTGGTGGTGAGCGCGGTCGACGGCCCGATGCCGCAGACCCGCGAGCACATCCTGCTGGCGCGCCAGGTCAACGTGCCGTCGGTGGTGGTGTTCCTGAACAAGTGCGACCTGGTGGACGATCCCGAGCTGCTCGACCTGGTCGAGCTCGAGGTCCGGGAGCTGCTCAGCAAGTACGAGTATCCGGGCGATGACCTGCCGGTCATCCGGGGCGCGGCCATGCCGGCCATCAAGGGCGAGCAGCAGTGGGTCGACAAGATGTGGGACCTGCTCAACGCGCTGGATACCTACATCCCGCAGCCCAAGCGCGAGATCGACAAGCCGTTCCTGATGCCGGTCGAGGACGTGTTCTCGATCACCGGCCGGGGCACGGTTGCCACGGGGCGGATCGAGCGTGGCAAGATCAAGGTCGGCGAGGAAGTTGCCCTGGTCGGGTTCAACTCCGAGAAGAAGACCACGGTCACGGGCGTCGAGATGTTCCGGAAGCTGCTCGACGACGGCCAGGCCGGCGACAACGTGGGCCTGTTGCTGCGCGGCATCGAGAAGAACGATGTCGAGCGCGGCATGGTCCTCGCCAAGCCGGGCAGCATCACTCCGCATACCGAGTTCGACGCCGAGGTGTACGTTCTCACCAAGGAAGAAGGCGGACGGCACACCCCGTTCTTCAAGGGCTACCGGCCCCAGTTCTACTTCCGGACCACGGACGTGACCGGATCGGTGGAGCTGCCGGAAGGCGTCGAAATGGTCATGCCGGGCGACAACATCCAGATGCACATCACGCTCATCATCCCGATTGCCATGGAAGAGGGCCTGCGCTTCGCGATCCGCGAAGGCGGCCGCACCGTGGGCGCCGGCGTGGTCACCAAGATTCTGAAGTAGCGGGTGGCGCGGCGGGGCCGGCGCTGATGCGCCGGCCCCGCCCGTCCCCATAGCGAGGATCTCAGCACATGGCACAACGCATTCGCATTCGGCTCAAGGCATTTGACCACGGCGTGCTCGATCAGGCCGCGGCGGACATCGTCCGCACCGCGGAGAAGACCGGCGCGCAGGTCTCGGGCCCCATTCCGCTGCCGGTGAAGATCGAGCGGTGGACGGTGCTCCGCAGCCCGCACGTGGACAAGAAGAGCCGGGAGCAGTTCGAGCTGCGCACCCACAAGCGCCTGCTCGACATCAACGACTCGCGGCCCCAGACCATGGACGCGCTGACCAAGCTGGATCTGCCGGCCGGCGTGGACGTCGAGATCAAGGTCGAATAGCCATGGCCAACGGACTCATCGGGCGCAAGCTCGGCATGACCCGCCTCTTCACGGAGGACGGTACGTCGGTCCCGGTCACGGTGATCGAGGCCGGCCCCTGCCGGGTGGTGCAGGTCAAGACGGATGCGGTGCAGCTGGGCTTCGGGCGCCAGGCGCCGGGGCGCGCCTCCAAGGCCCAGATCGGGCACGCCAAGGCGGCCACGCTGGAGACCGCGCCCCACATCCTCAAGGACTTCGGGCCCGGTGAGGCGACGTACCAGCCGGGCGATACGGTCACGGTGGGCATCTTCGCGGCGGGCGAACTGGTCAAGGTCACCGGGACCAGCAAGGGCCGCGGCTTCCAGGGCGTGGTGCACCGGTACGGGGTGGGCGGTGGTCCCGCCTCCCACGGCAGCACCCGGCACCGGAAGCCGGGCTCGATCGGCGCCGGCACGGATCCGTCGCGGGTCATCAAGGGCAAGCGCATGCCGGGGCACATGGGCGCCGAGCGGCACACGGAGCTGGGCCTGCGCGTGGTGAAAGTGGACGCCGATCGGAACCTGCTGTTCGTCCGGGGTGCGGTCCCGGGCGCCCGGCACGGCATCCTGCTGGTGAACAAGCAGAAGGGCAGGAGCCGCCATGATTGAGGCACCGCATTTCTCCCCGGTGGGAGCCAAGAAGAGCGGGGCCTTCACGCTGCCCGAGGCCTATTTCGACGGCACCATCCACGGGCCGGTCATGCACGAGGCCGTGAAGGTCTACCTGGCCAATCAGCGCCAGGGCACCGCCTCCACCAAGACCCGCGGCTTCGTCTCGGGCGGCAACCAGAAGCCCTGGAAGCAGAAGGGCACGGGACGGGCCCGGCAGGGATCCATCCGCGCTCCCAACTGGCCGGGTGGCGGCAAGGTGTTCGGGCCCCAGCCGCGCGACTACCGCATCGGCATGCCCCGCAAGGTGAAGCAGCTGGCGCGCAAGAGCGCGCTCAATGCGCGGGCCTCCGAGGGCTGCCTGTACGTGGTGGAGCGGTTCGAGCAGGAGAGCCCCAGGACCCGCGAACTCCTGGCCCTGCTGTCGGCGCTGGGTGTGGCCGAGCAGAAGGTGCTGATCCTGACCCACGGGGTGTGCGAGGCCCTGGTGCTGAGCGGGCGCAACCTGCCCCGGGTGGACGTGCTGCCGTACACCGATGCGGCGGCCTATGACGTGCTCTGGGCCGACGTGGTGATCGTGGAGGAGCCGGCGCTGGTGAATGAGGCGCCGGTTCCGTTCGTCCGGCCGTTCACGCCGGCGCCGAAGGTCGCGCCCGCGCCGCGGGGCCCGCGCCCGGCGGTAGAGCAGAAGGCGGCCAAGCCCAAGGCCGAGAAGGCGCCGGCCGCCAAGGCCGCGCCCAAGAAGAAGGCGGCCAAGCCCAAGGCGGAGAAGAAGCCCGCCGCCAAGGCCAAGGCCCCGGCCAAGAAGGCCCCGGCCAAGAAGCCGGCGCCCAAGAAGAAGGGGGGCAGGTAAATGGTCGGACTCCACGACATCGTTGTCCGTCCGGTGGTGACGGAGAAGTCCTCCGCCGCCTACCAGCTCCGGAAGGAATACACGTTCGAGGTGCATCCCACGGCCAACAAGGCCCAGATCCGGGAGGCGCTCAAGCAGCTGTTCGGCGTCACCGCGACCCGCGTCCGCACCATGCAGATGCGCCGCAACCAGGTGATCCGGGGCCGGACCAAGGGGCTCACACCCCGCTGGAAGAAGGCCATCGTCACACTGAAGGACGGGGATACCCTCCCCGTCTTCGAGGGCTGATATGGGGATTCGTCAATTCCGGCCGATGACGCCGGGCACGCGCTTCCGGTCGGTCTCGGATTTTGCCGAGATCACCAAGAGCACGCCCGAAAAGAGCCTGCTGGCGCCACTGAAGAAGTCGGGGGGCCGCAACAACCAGGGCCACGCCACGATGCGGTACATCGGCGGCGGGCACAAGCGGATGTACCGGAAGATCGACTGGAAGCGGAACAAGTACGGTATTCCCGCCAAGGTCGCCTCGATCGAGTACGATCCCAACCGGTCGGCCCGGCTGGCGTTGCTGGTGTATGCGGACGGCGAGAAGCGCTACATGCTGCATCCGCAGGGCCTGAGCGTCGGCGACACGGTGATGTCCGGCCCCGGGGTGGACCCCCGCGTCGGCAACGCCATCCCGCTGGGCGAGATCCCGCTGGGCGAGACGGTGCACTGCGTGGAGCTCAAGATCGGCAAGGGCGCCCAGATGATCCGCTCGGCCGGGACCTCGGCGCAGGTGGTGGCCAAGGAGGGCGACTACGTCACGCTCCGGCTGCGGTCCACCGAGATGCGCCGGGTGCACGCCAAGTGCATGGCCACCCTGGGCGCGGTGGGCAATTCGGAACATGAGCTGCTCTCGATGGGCAAGGCGGGCAAGACCCGCTGGCTCGGCAAGCGGCCCAAGGTCCGGGGCGTGGCAATGAATCCTGTGGATCACCCGCTGGGCGGCGGCGAGGGCAAGACCTCGGGCGGGCGGCCGCCGGTGAATCCGTGGGGCAAGCCGGAAGGCCGGAAAACCCGGCATCCGAAAAAGGCCTCCACCCAGTATGTGGTTCGCGGGCGGCGGCGAGGCAAGGCGACCGGGGGTAACGGCTAATGTCGCGCAGCATCAAGAAGGGACCGTTCGTGCAGGCGGCGCTGCTCCTCAAGGTGCAGGTGCTGAACTCCAAGAACGAGAAGAAAGTGGTGAAGACCTGGAGCCGGGCGAGCACCATCCTGCCCGAGTTCGTGGGACACACCTTCGCGGTGCACAACGGGAACAAGTTCGTCCCGGTGTACGTGACCGAAAACATGGTCGGCCACAAGCTGGGCGAGTTCGCGCCCACGCGGCTGTTCCGCGGGCATAGCGGGCGGCTGGTGGCGGACAAGAAGGCCAAGGCGGAGTGACCATGGAATCGCATGCGATCCAGCGGCACGTGCGCCAGTCGCCGCGCAAGATGCGGCTGGTGGCGGACCTGATCCGCGGCAAGAACGTGAACGAGGCGTACGCCATCCTCAAGTTCACCAAGAAGCTCGCGGCCCGGCAGATCGAGAAGACGTTGCGGTCGGCGGTGTCCAACGCGGAGCAGGCGGCCCTCCGGGGCAACGCGGCGCTGGATGTCGACGAGCTGGTGATCACCAAGGCGGTGATCAACATGGGGACGCCGCTCAAGCGGCACACCTCGGCGGCGCAGGGACGGGGCGTGCCGATCCGCAAGCGGACCTCGCACGTGGAGATTCACGTGGGGACCAAGGAGAGCGAGTAATGGGCCAGAAAACCCATCCGACCGGGCTGCGGCTCGGGATCGTCAAGCAGTGGCACTCCCGCTGGTACGCCACCAAGGAGATGCCCGCCCTCCTCAAGGAGGACGAGCTGATCCGGAAGTACCTCAAGGCCCGGCTGGGGCACGCGGCGATCGCGCAGATCGACATCGAGCGGCGGCCCGGCAAGGTCACCGTGACGGTGCACACCGGCCGGCCCGGTGTGGTGATCGGCAAGCGGGGCGCCGAGGTCGACAAGCTGCGGGACGAGCTGGCCCAGCTGACCGGCAAGGAAGCGGCGATCAACGTCGAGGAGATCAAGCGGCCCGAGGTGTCGGCCCAGCTGGTGGCCGACAACATCGCCCACCAGCTGGAGCAGCGGATCAGCTTCCGCCGGGCCATGAAGCGGGCGGTCCAGAGCGCCATGCGCATGGGCGCCCTGGGGATCAAGGTGCGGGCCGGCGGCCGGCTGGGCGGCTCCGAGATCGCCCGGACCGAGAGCTATCGCGAGGGACGGGTGCCGCTGCACACCCTGCGGGCGGACGTGGATTTCGCGTACGGCACCGCCAGGACCACGTACGGCACGATCGGGATCAAGGTCTGGATCTTCAAGGGTGAAGTCGTCGAAGACCTGTCGGGCCGCACCTACAGCACTGGGAACTGACCGATGCTGTCACCGAAGCGCGTCAAATTCCGGAAGACGTTCAAGGGCCGGACCCGGGGCATCGCCAGTCGCGGCGCCACGGTGGCGTTCGGCGAGTATGGCCTGATCTGCCTCGAGCCGGGCTGGGTGAGCAACCGGCAGATCGAGGCGGCCCGGGTGGCCATGACTCGGGAGATGAAGCGGGGCGGCAAGGTGTGGATCCGGATCTTCCCGGACAAGCCGATCACCAAGAAGCCCGCCGAGACCCGCATGGGCAAGGGCAAGGGCAACCCCGAGGGCTGGGTGGCCGTGGTGAAGCCCGGCCGGATGCTGTTCGAGGTCGAGGGCGTGGACATCGTCCTGGCCAAGAAGGCGCTGGCCCTGGCCGCCGCCAAGCTCCCGGTCCGGACCCGGTTCGTGCACCGGCTGGAGGATTAGCGCCATGAAGACTGAAGCACTGGCCGAGATGTCGGTCGACGATCTCCGGGCCAAACTGGCCGAGCTGTCCGAGGAGCGCTTCCGGCTCCGGTTCCGGTCGGCCACGGAGGCGATTGAAAACCCGATCCGGTTCCGCCATCTCCGGCGGGACATTGCGCGGATCAACACGATCCTGCGGGCGCGGGAACTGGGCACGTAGGGGGCAAGGAACCATGACCGACGAGACAACCGAGACCCGCCAGCGGCGCAAGACCCGCCAGGGCGTGGTGACGAGCGACAAGATGACCAGCACCGTCACGGTGTCGATGACGCGGCGGTTCGCGCATCCGGCGTACGGCAAGCAGGTCACCCGCACCAAGACGGTCAAGGCCCGGGATGTCCACGGCGCCAAGATCGGTGATACGGTGCGGATCATGGAGACCCGCCCGGTGGCCAAGACGGTCCGCTGGCGGGTGGTGGAAATCGTGGAGCGGGCCAAATGATCCAGCAAGAATCCATCGTCAAGGTGGCCGACAACTCGGGGGCCAGGAAGGCGCTGGTGATCCGGGTGCTGGGCGGCAGCAAGCGCCGCTACGCCGGGGTGGGCGACAAGGTCGTCGTGGCCATCAAGGACGCGATCCCGACCGGCCAGGTGAAGAAGGGCGATGTGGCGAGAGCGGTCATCGTTCGCACGGTCAAGGAGACCCGTCGCAAGGACGGCTCCTATATCCGCTTCGATGAGAACGCGGTGGTGCTCATTACCGATACCGGCGAGCCCCGGGCGACCCGCATCTTCGGGCCGGTGGCCCGCGAACTGCGCGAAAAGCGATACATGAAGATCGTGTCGCTTGCGCCGGAGGTGCTCTAGATGAAGCCGCTGGTTTACAAGAAAGCCAAGCGGGTCCGCCAGAAGCCGGTGGTCCGCCAGCGCATGCACGTCACCTCGGGTGACACGGTGCAGCTCATCTCGGGGGAGGACAAGGGCAGGCAGGGCAAGGTGCTGCGGGTGTATCCCAAGACCGGGCGGGTGGCGGTGGAGGGGATCAACATCGTCAAGCGGCATCGCCGGCCGACCCAGACCAGCCCGGGCGGGATCGTCGAGTTTCCGGCGCCGGTCCACCACTCGAAGATGATGCTGATCGACCCGAAGTCGGGCGAGCCGACCCGGATCCGCCGTCGCAAGGACGCCGACGGCACGCTGGAGCGGATCGCGGTGAAGTCGGGCACGTCCATCGTGAGGAATCGCTGACCATGGCCGAGACCAAGGAAAAGGCGCCCAAGGCGCCGAAGAGCGAGGCCGGGGCGGGCGCCAAGCCGGCCAAGACCGGCAAGGGCAAGGAGAAGGGCGCCGCACAGGCCACCGATCCGAGCCCCAAGTCGGTGGACGGGGTGCCTCGGCTCAAGACCTATTACAACACGGTCATCCGGGCCAACCTGACCAAGGAGTTCGGCCTCTCCAACCCGCACGAGGTGCCGCGGGTGGTGAAGATCGTCCTGAACGTCGGCATGGGGGAGGGGGCCAAGAACCCCAAGCTCATCGACTCGGTGGTGGAAGAGCTGGCCATCATCAGCGGCCAGAAGCCGATGATACGGAAGGCCAAGAAGGCGATCGCCAATTTCGGGCTGCGCCAGGGCATGCCGGTCGGGGTGTCGGTGACCCTTCGCAACGCCCGGATGTACGAGTTCCTGGATCGCTTCATCAGTGTCGCCACGCCCCGCATCCGCGACTTCCGCGGGCTGCCGAACAAGAGCTTTGACGGGCGGGGCAACTACACGATCGGCGTCAAGGAGCAGATGATCTTCCCGGAGATCGAGTACGACAAGGTCGAACAGATCCACGGGATGGACATCACCATTGTCACCGATGCGGGCCGGGACGACCTGGCCATGGGACTGCTGCGTGAATTCGGCTGGCCGTTCCGGGGCGAGACCCCGGTGGCGGCGGCGTAACGCTTGACCGTGCCAGGACGTCGCCTGGCCCGGCCGGAAGTGACCTGAGGAGACCTGGATGGCAAAGACTTGCTGGATCGAGCGCGCCAAGCGCACGCCAAAATTCAAGGTGCGGACCGTCCGGCGCTGCCAGCGCTGCGGCCGCAGCCGGGCGGTGCTGCGGAAGTTCGGCCTGTGCCGTATTTGCTTCCGACAGAAAGCGCTGGCCGGGGAGATCCCGGGCGTGCGCAAGGCCAGCTGGTAGGGGGACGAGCCATGACCATGACTGATCCTGTCGCCGATATGCTGACCCGTATCCGGAACGCCTGCGCGGCCGGCCACAAGCGCGTGGACATTCCGGTGAGCCGCCAGAAGAGCGAGCTGGCCCGGTTGCTGCGCGACAACCATTACATCGCGGATTTCAAGATCCTCGATGACGGCGCCCGCGGCGTCCTCCGGCTGTACCTGAAGTATCACAATGACCAGCCGGTCATCCGCGAACTGCGCCGCGTCTCCACCCCCGGGCTGCGCCGCTACGTGAAGTCGCGCGAGATTCCGCGGGTCAAGAACGGCCTCGGCATGGCGATCGTGTCCACGCCCAAGGGCCTCATGAGCGACCGCGACGCGCGGTCGGCCAACCTCGGCGGCGAACTGGTCGCCGTCGTCTGGTAGAGGCGATCATGTCGCGTATCGGCAGAAAGCCGGTGGCGGTGCCCAAGGGCGTCACCCTGACCCTGAACGGACAGCGGCTGTCCGCCAAGGGACCGCGGGGCGAGCTGGCCCGGACCTTCCATCCGGAAATGAAGCTGGCCGTCGAGGGGAACCAGGTGCTGGTCACCCGGCCCACCGACGAACCCAAGCACAAGGCGCTGCACGGACTGACGCGCACTCTGGTGCAGAACATGGTCGACGGCGTGACCACGGGATTCACCAAGGTGCTCGAGATCCAGGGCGTCGGGTTCAAGGCCGAGGCCAAGCCCGCCGGGCTGCACCTGGCGCTGGGCTTCTCCCATCCGGTGGTCTATCCGGCGCCGGCCGGGATCAAGTTCACGGTGGACAACAACACCATCGTGAAGATCGAGGGATCGGACAAGGAACTGGTGGGCCAGGTGGCTGCAGAGATCCGCAGCCTCCGCAAGCCGGAGCCCTACAAGGGCAAGGGTGTGCGCTACCAGGGTGAAGTCGTCCGCCGCAAGGCGGGCAAGACGGGAGCCAAGTAAACCATGCGCGCAATCAAGTCTCCGAGCACGCGGCAGGACCTCCGCTATCGCCGCCACCTCCGGGTGCGGAAGAAGCTGTCGGGCAGCGCGGAACGGCCGCGGCTGGTCGTGTTCCGCTCGCTCAAGCATATGTACGCCCAGCTGGTCAACGACGATCTCGGGGTGACCCTGCTGGGTGTCGCCGACGGATCCGAGGGCGTGGCCGCGGACGGGAAGGGCAAGGTGGGACGGGCCAAGGGCGTCGGCAAGGCGCTTGCGGCCAAGGCGAAAGCCGCCGGGATCACCAAGGTGGTGTTCGACCGGGCCGGCTACCGGTACCACGGGCGGGTCAAGGCCGTCGCAGACGGCGCCCGCGAGGGCGGACTGGAGTTCTGATATGGCGGAACAGGGACAGGTGCCGGGCGATGCCCCGGCCAGCGAGAACACCGGCGGTGACCGGCGCGGTGGCCGGGGTGGCCGAGGCGGTGGCCGTGGCGGTCCGGGCGGCGGCCGGGGCCGGGGCGGTCCGGGTGGCGGACGGGGTCGGGGCGGCGAGCGCGAACAGAGCGAGTTCGTCGAGAACGTCGTCGCCATCAACCGGGTCGCCAAGGTGGTCAAGGGCGGCCGGCGGTTCTCCTTCAACGCCCTGGTCGCGGTCGGCGATGCCAAGGGCAAGGTCGGCATTGCGACCGGCAAGGCGAATGAAGTCTCCGAAGCGGTCCGCAAGGCCGTCGAGGCGGCCAAGCGCAGCATGTTCGAATTTCCCCGCGTCGGGACGACCATCCCGCACGAGGTGCTGGGGGAGCACGGCGCGGGCCGGGTCCTGCTCAAGCCGGCCGCCAGCGGTACCGGCGTCATTGCCGGCGGGCCGGTGCGGGCGGTGCTGGAGTGCGCCGGGATCACCGACATCCTGACCAAGAGCCTGGGCTCGAGCAACCCGCACAACATGGTGCGGGCCACGGTGGACGGGCTGCGGCAGCTGATCACCGCGCGACAGGTGGCCCGCGAGCGGGGCATCGAGCTCGATCAGATCCCCTACCGCGCCCCGCAGGAGGTCTAGACCATGGGACGCAATCCTGTCGTCGGGCGCCAGGGGCCCGCGTATCACGCCGCCACGATTCCGGCGGAGAAGGACGCTGCCCGGGTGCGGGTCACCCAGATCCGCTCGGGCATCGGCCACCCGGAGACGATGCGACGGACGCTCAAGGCCCTGGGCCTGAAGCGGCACCAGTCGTCGTCCGAACTGCCGAACAACGAGTCCATTCGCGGCATGCTGTTCAAGGTGCGCCACCTCATCGAGGTGGCGCCGGTCCAGGAGAAGTAAATGGCGGAGAAGATCACCCTCTCGACGCTGCGGCCCGCCCGGGGCGCGACCCACAACAGCAAGCGCCTCGGCCGCGGTCCGGGCTCGGGCAAGGGCAAGACGTCGGGCAAGGGCCACAAGGGCCACAAGGCCCGGCAGTCGGGCCAGTCCAACCCCGGCTTCGAGGGCGGCCAGATGCCGATGTATCGGCGGCTGCCCAAGCGTGGCTTTACCAATCCCTTCCGGGTGGCGGCACAGCCGGTCAACCTGAAGGATCTGGTGCGCCTGGCGGCGACCGCGGTGAACCCTGACACCCTCTACGCCGCGGGGCTCATCACCAAGCGCGACGTGCCGGTCAAGCTGCTGGCGATGGGGGAGGCCACCCGCGCCTACACCGTGGAGGGGGTGACCCTCTCCGGCTCGGCCCGCAGCAAAATCGAACAGGCCGGCGGGGAGATCAGCGCCGAATGACCGCCGCCGCACGGCCCAGCTTCGGGATGGACCCCGAGCTCCAGCGGAAGATCGGCTTCACGATCCTCGCGCTGGTGATCTACCGCGTCGGGGCGCACATCTTCGCGCCCGGCGTCAATGTCCAGGCGGTCACCGACTTCATCCGCAACTCCGCCGCCGCGGGCTTCTTCGGCCTGTACGATACCCTGGGCGGCGGGCTGTCCCGCGCCACGGTGTTTGCCCTGGGCATCATGCCCTACATCTCCGCGTCCATCATCTTCCAGCTGGCCGGCGGGATCGTTCCCTCGGTCAGCAAGATGCAGAAGGACGAGGAGGGCAAGAAGACCCTCACCCAGTGGACCCGGTACACCACGGTCCTGATCTCGCTCTCCCAGGCCTACACCTTTGCCGTCTTCACCGAGAGCATCCCGGGGGCGGTGCCACTGCCCACCTTCTGGACTCGGCTCTCGATGGTCGTGGTGCTGACCACCGGCGCCATCTTCGTGATGTGGCTGGGCGAGCAGATCACCGAGCGCGGCATCGGGAACGGGATGAGCCTGCTCATCACCTTCTCGATCCTGGACCGGCTCTGGCCCGGCCTGGTACAGATGCTGGGCTTCTGGAAGGATGACATCCTCTCCCTCGGCCAGATCGCCCTGTACGGGGCCATTCTGGTTGGGGTCGTCACCGCCGTCACCGGGATGCATCTCGCGGCCCGGCGGATTCCGGTGCAGATCCCACGCAAGGTCATGGGGCGTGGCCGCATGACCCAGGGGCAGAAGACCTTCATCCCGATCCGGCTGATCACCGCCGGCGTCATGCCGATCATCTTTGCCCAGACCATCATCATTGTGCCCGGCACGCTGGCCAGCTTCACCCCCAACGAGACCCTGCGGGCCTTTGCCGACTTCTTTACGCCGGGTGAACTGCCGTACGATGTGACCTTCGCGATTCTGATCCTGCTGTTCACCTATTTCTACACGTCCATCATCTTCAATTCGGTGGACCTGGCGGAAAACCTCAAGAAGCAGGGCGGGTTCATTCCCGGGGTCAAGCCGGGGGCCAGCACGGCGGACTACATCGACAACGTACTGTCGCGGGTCACCCTGCCGGGCGCCCTGTTCCTGGCCCTGGTGGCCATCATCCCGGTGACCATGACCCGGCAGCTGGGCTTCCAGCAGCAGTTCGGCGGGACCTCGGTCCTCATCGTGGTGGGCGTCCTCCTGGATACGATCTCCCAGGTGCAGCAGCACCTCACCCTGCGCAAGTACGACGGCTTCATGAAGGCGGGCCGGATCAAGTTCCGCGGGCGGCAGCAGCGCTTCATGTAGCTGTCGGCGGTGGCGGTTGGCGATAGACAGGCCGATGGTATCATGACCCTCCGAGGCTCTCCTTGAACATCCTCCTCCTTGGTCCTCCGGGCGCCGGCAAGGGCACCCAGGGCGCCCTCCTCGGCGAACGCCTGGGTCTGCCCAAGTTCGCCACCGGCGACCTGCTGCGGGATGCCGTCAAGCGGGGAACACCGGTCGGGCTGCAGGCCAAGGCGGTCATGGAGGCCGGCCAACTGGTGAGCGACGAGATCATCATGGGTGTGGTCCGCGATGAACTGGCCAAGCCCGAGGCCCGGAATGGCGTGATCTTCGACGGGGTGGTGCGCACCGTGCCACAGGCCGAGGGCGTCACGGGCATCCTGAAGGCGCTGGGACGGAAGATGGACTGGGTGCTCTTTTTCGATGTCCCCGATGCCGAGATCCTGGCCCGCATCGACCGGCGGCGGGGCATCGAGGGCCGGGCCGACGACGATCCCGCGGCGCTGGCCACGCGCCTCCGGGCCTATCGCGAACAGACCGCGCCAGTCCTCGAGTGGTTTCGGGCTCGCGGGGCGGTGCAGGAGATCCCGGCGGTGGGGGAGATCCACGAGATCGCGGCCCGGGTTCAGCGGGTCGTCGGCCGATGACCCGCGTCTAGGACGGCCCACGGCCGGCCGCCGGGATCTCCCCTGCCATGATCACCATCAAGTCCCCCCGTGAAATCGACACGATGGCGCTCGCCGGCCGGATCGTGGCCGACACCCTGGTGCTCCTGCACCGGACGGTGCGGCCGGGGCTGAGCACCCTCGATCTCGACCGGGTGGCCGAAGACTTCATCCGGAGCCACCCCGGCGCCCGCCCGTCTTTCAAGGGGCTGTACGGCTTTCCCAAGACCCTGTGCACCTCCATCAACGAGGAGATCGTACACGGGATCCCCAATGCCAAGCGGGTGCTGCGCGAGGGCAACATCGTCAGCATTGACGTCGGGGTGCAGCTCGACGGGCTGCACGCCGATGCCGCGACGACGGTGGCGGTCGGTGAGATTGCGCCCGAGGCGGCTCGGCTGTTCCGGGTGACGCAGGAATGCCTGGCGGCCGGCATCGCCGAGGCCCGGGTCGGGAATCATGTGGGAGACATCGGCCACGCGGTGCAGACCATCGCCGAATCGGCGGGGTTCGGGGTGGTGCGGGAATTGGTGGGCCATGGGATCGGCACCCAGTTTCACGAGGAGCCGCAGGTGCCCAATCACGGCCAGCCGCGGCGGGGCCCGCGTCTGCTCGAGGGGATGACCATCGCGATCGAGCCGATGATCACGGCTGGGCACTACGCCACCCGCACGCTGCCCGACAAGTGGACCGTGGTGACCTCCGACGGCAGCCTCTCCGCCCATTTCGAGCACACCGTGGCCATCACCGGCGCCGGCCCGCGCATCCTCACGCTGCCCTCGGAGACCTGAGCCCTTCGCCGGTGTCACTCTGGCAGGTCACCGTACTCGTTTCCTTCGCTGTTGCACTTAGTTTATGAATCCGCGCTGACCAACGAGGAAGCCACGCTGACCACCACCGCTCGCGAGCGGGGCATCCTGGTGCGTTCGGCCCGTGAGGCCAACCGGGCGGTGGGTCCATAGCTTCAGCCCGGTGTGCGGGTCCCCACGCCGAAGAGGCGCTCCTCGGCCAGCATCCGCACCTCGGCGGCCGTGCGCTGGGTTTCCCGAAGCCAGCCCTCGGAGTCATCACGCAGGACCATCAGATCTCCGGGACGGCCGGCGGCCTCGACGTTGCTGCGCAGGTTCAGGTGCGATCCGGCCGCGACGGCCGCCGCCAGCAACGCGCCCATCACCGCCTCCGGCACGGTGCTCAGCGGCCCCCCGACCGTCGCCCGTCTGGCCAGCAGGGAGAGATCCCGGCAACAGCGGACCACCTCGGCGGGGACCCGCGCGGCGCCGCGCCACCCGGCAACAATTCGAGCCGCCCGCTCCGCCTCACTGCCACTCTTGTCGCGTTTCGCCGTGAGCAGCGCCGCGTAGGCGGCTTCGTCCTGATCGGCCAGCCGCAGGAGCCGCTGGCGAAGCTGGTCGGCGGACTCGACCAGCTGGCCGTGGCCGGGATCGTCGGGAGTTTTCCTCAGCGCCACCCGGCCGGTGAGCGCGGCCAGGGCGGCGGCGAGTGCGGCTGTTACCGCCGCGACGGCGCCGCCGGCGGGAGCCGGCGTCCCGTCGGCCACCCGCCTGGCAAAGTCCTCTATGGTCGCGGCAGAGGTTGTCTCACTCATTCAACGATGTCCCTTTCGGTGATGGGGCGAGTTTCGGTGGCGCCTGGGATGGCATCGGCGCATCTCCGTTCGTGGTGCCGGGGCCTGCTCACGGCGCGGCCAGTGTCTCCAGCAGCCACCGGTGGATGGCGGGGTTCCCGGCCACGACCGGGGCATGTTCGATTCCCAGTGCGCGTCCCGCGAAGTCGGTGACCAGGCCGCCCGCCTCCCGCACCAGCAGGGTGCCGGCCGCAATATCCCACGCCGAGAGCCGCTGCTCCCAGAATCCTTCAAAGCGGCCGGCCGCGACGTCGGCCAGATCGATGGCCGCGGACCCTGGACGGCGAACCCCTGTCGCCGCCTGAACCACGCGGCCGAGCTGGCCCAGATACTGGTCCATGCGGGTGAAGTCGCTGTATGGGAAACCGGTCCCGATCAGTGCGTGAATCGGCTCCGAGATCGGGGAGACCGAGATCCGCGCTCCGTCTTCCCACGCTCCGCCGCCCAACGTCGCCGTGCTGAGCCGGTCCAGCGGGACGTGCAGCACGGCGCCGGCCTGGAGCACCCCGTCCACCGCCGCCGCGATCGAGACCGCGAAGGCGGGGTATCCGTGCAGGAAATTGGTGGTCCCGTCGAGGGGATCCACGATCCAGACCAGCCCCCGGGTCAGCACCTCGGGACTCAGTTCTTCTCCGATGATCGTGGCCCCGGGCGTGCCGGCCAGCAGGATCTCGCGAATGAGGGCCTCGGTGGCGCGGTCTGCTTCCGTGGCCCAATCGGCACGGCCCTTGACCGTCCAACGCGCCGGGTCGCGTTCTCGCGGGGTCCGGCGGAGGTAGTCCCCGGCGGACCGGGCCGCGGTTACCGCGAGGTTGAGTAAGTCGTTGACGGATGGCATCTTGCGTGGCCTTTGGACGGTCCTTAGCTTGCGCCGATGCCCCGCATCTTCTCCGGAATCCAGCCCAGTGGTGAGCTGCACATCGGCAATTGGCTCGGCGCGGTCCAGAACTGGGTACGGTTGCAGCAGTCCTACGAGTGCTTCTACTGCGTGGTGGACCTGCACGCCATCACCGGCGTGTATGAGGCCGAGTCCCTTCGGACGCGCACCTGGGAGATGGCGGTCGGTCTGCTGGCGTCCGGCGTCGACCCCGATCGGGTCACCCTCTTTGTGCAGTCGCACGTCCCGGAACACAGCGAACTCCAGTGGCTCTTCAACACCGTGACGCCGATCGGTGAACTGGAGCGGATGACGCAGTTCAAAGATAAGTCCACCCGGGTCGAGAGCGTGCCTGCCGGCCTGCTCAATTACCCGATCCTGATGGCCGCGGATATCCTGCTCTACCGGGCCGACCTGGTGCCGGTGGGCGAGGACCAGATCCAGCATCTCGAGCTCACCCGGGAGATCTGCCGGAAGTGGAACGCGCAGTTCGGGGGCGGCACGGACTACTTTGCGGAACCCCAGCCGCTGCTCACCGAGGCCAAGCGGATCATGGGGCTGGATGGGCAGGCCAAGATGTCCAAGAGCCTGGGCAACACCATCGGCATCCTCGAGAGCCCCGAGGAGGTGTGGGCCAAGCTCCGTCCGGCCAAGACTGACCCGGCCCGGGTGCGCCGTCAGGACCCTGGGACGCCGGAAATCTGCAACATCTACGCGCTGCACCGGTACTTCTCACCGCCGGAGACGGTGCAGCTCGTGGCCGCCAATTGCCGCAGCGCCGGGTGGGGTTGTCTCGACTGCAAGAAGGTGCTGGCAGAAAATCTCAATGCGGCGCTGGCGCCGATCCGCGCCCGGGCCGCGGAGCTCAAGGCGAATCCCGATCAGGTGTTGCAGATCCTGGGCGATGGTGCGGCGCGCGCCCGCCGTGTCGCCGGAGAGACCATGCGGGAAGTACGGGACCGGATGGGCTTCCTGCAACCCACGGCGGTACACCGCTAGCCGGGCCTCCGGCACCCCGGGGCGCGCCGCGGCGGGAACATCGCGCACGCGTCGCATCGTAGCACGGGGAACGGCCGATGGCTGGCCGTTCCCTGCCACCACCAGCCCACTGGCCTATCGCCCATGGAAAAGATCATCAAGGCCGCCGTCGAGCGGGGTGCTTCCGACCTGCACATCAAGGCCGGCGACGTCTTTCGCGCCCGGATCAACGGCAAGCTGGTACCGCTGACCAAGCAGCGGCTGACCCCGGACCAGACCCGCGCCATCGCGCTCAAGCTCCTGCCCAACGAGGATGAGCGCACTCGGCTGGACCGGCTGAAGGACTTCGACTGCTCGTGGGGGATGCCCGGCGTCGGCCGGTTCCGGGTCAACGTGCTGCGGCAGCGATCTTCGTTCATGATCGTCATGCGGGTGATCCCCTTTGCCGTGCCCAGCATGGAGGATCTCGGGCTGCCTCCCGTCACCGCCCAGCTGGCCGAACTGGAGCAGGGACTGATCCTGGTCACCGGGGTCTCGGGCAGCGGCAAGAGTTCCACCGTCGCGGCGATGCTCAACCACATCAATCAGACGCAGCAGCGGCACATCGTCACCATCGAGAACCCGATCGAGTTCCTGCATCGCGACGTGCAATGCTCGGTGACCCAGCGGGAAGTGGGGGTGGACACGGAGAGTTTTGCCGTCGGCCTCCAGGCCGCGCTCCGTCAGGATCCCGACGTCATCGTCATCGGCGAAATCGGCGACAGCGAGACCCTGGACACCGCCATCAAGGCCGCCGAACGGGGTCATCAGGTCATCTCCACACTTCCGACCTCCGACGTGTTGAGCACGGTGGGGCGGCTGCACTCGATGTTTCCGGCGTTCGAGCGAGAGATCGGCCGGATCCGGCTGTCCGAGGTGCTGCGGGGCATCGTGGCCCAGCGGCTGGTGCCCCGGAAGGAGGACGGCGGCCGGATCGCAGCCATGGAGGTCTTGCTCACCAATCCGGCCGTGCGCGGCATCCTCCGCGATCCTGAGCGGCTCAGCGCGCTCCGCAGCATCATGAATGACTCGGAGGCGGAGGGCATGCAGACCTTCGAGCACCATGCCGCCCGGCTGCTCGAGGCGGGCGAGATCACCTCGGAGGCCGCCACCGCCCTGGGCGCCGGAACGAGCTGAACGCCGAGGCGCTGCTCCGGACCCTCGCCGCCGGACCACGGGAGGCCGGCACCGCCGGTGCCTCCGACGCCCGGGCCCGGCTGCGCCAATGGCTGGCCGATCACGGGTACCAGGTGCAGGAACAGCAGTTCTCCTTCCAGCCGGCCGTCCTGAACGCCTTTCCCCTGCTGGGCGCCGGTCTCGGCTGGCTCACCATCCTGCAGCTGCCCATGCTCCTCTCCACCACGCTGCCCCCCTGGCTTGGCCCAGTGTCGTGGGGTGCGGGCCTGATGGCCCTGGGCCTGCTGGCCTGGGGGATCGGTACCGGGGTGGCCGTGCCGGGGGCCGAGCGACGCCAGGACGCCAACCTGATTGTCCGGCCGGATGACGCCCCGATCCGGCGCTGGATCGTGGCGCACGTCGACACCAAGGCGCAGGGGCACTCGATGGCCGGCCGGCTGGTGGCGGTGTGGATCCTGGCGATGGCGGTGATGGTGGTGACCGTGATGGTGCTCTGGCGGGCCGGGCATGAGGCTCCCCTGGGACCGGCCCCGGTGGCCGGTGCCGCCGGGCTGGTGGTTGCGGCAGGGGTGCTGGCGGGGCGGGGAAGGCTGCTGGGGACCTCCCCAGGCGCCCGGGACAACGGCTCCGGGCTCTACGCGGCGCTGGTTGCGGCGGAAGCGGGTCCGGTTCCCGGGGTGGGGTATCTCTTTACCGGGGCGGAGGAATTCGGCCTGGTGGGCGCCACGGCGCTGGTGGCGGGCGGCATGAGCATGGCCGGGCTCGAGGTGGTGAATCTCGATACCATCACCGACCGCGGCCGGTATTTTGTCGTGGCCCACGACGCTGCCGGGGTCGCCCTGGGCACTGCCCTGGCCGAGGTCCTGGCCAGCTCGGGAGAGCGGGTGGAGGTTCGGTCGCTGCCCGCCGGCATCTTCGTTGACAGCCTTCCCCTGGCCCGGGCCGGGGCCAGGGCAGTGACGGTAGCCCGGCTGGATTGGAGCGTGCTGAGGCTCATCCACACCCCCAGGGATACCCTGGACGGCCTAGATCTGTCCGCGGCCCGGGAGATCGGGGTGCGCCTGGGAGCGCTATCGGTGCCAAGTTGACATTCGTTCCCTGAGGCCTAGTTTTAGCCAGAGGATACACCGGGGCCCCGGCAGCGGGGTCCCGGTCTTTTTTGTGGGGGTCAGGTGCCCCCGGGCTGGAGCGGCAGGCCGCCGGCGGACGTCCGCCTGACCCTGTCGCTACTCGACCGCCCTCCCGCCTGTCGCCGCTTTCCCGGAGAGGAACGACACCCGGAATGTTCGGACCGAAGACGCATTGCGTAGTAGTCGTTGGCGCCCAATGGGGCGACGAGGGCAAGGGCAAGCTGGTGGACGTGCTGGCCGAGCAGGCCGACCTGGTCGTCCGCTACCAGGGTGGGGCCAATGCCGGACATACCGTCTGCATCGGCGAAGCGCAGTTCATCCTGCAGCAGATTCCCTCCGGCATCCTGCACGACTCCTGCACCTGCATCGTGGGCAATGGAGTGGTGCTGGACCCGGAGACCTTCTTCCAGGAGCTGGACGGGCTGGACGCCAAGGGCGTTCGGACCGCGGGGAGGATTCTGGTGTCCGACCGGGCCCACCTGGTCATGCCCTACCACAAACTGCTGGACAAGGCCCACGAGCGAAGCCAGAAGATCGGCACCACCGGCCGGGGCATCGGTCCGGCCTACGAGGACAAGTATGGCCGTCGTGGCATCCGGGTGGGCGACCTCCGTCATCCCGAGACCACCCGTGCGCTGCTGACGGAGCGGGTCGCCCGGGCCAACCAGCTGCTGACCATGATGGGGGCGACCGAACTGGCCTCGGTGGCCGAGCACCACGCCTTGCTGGACCGACTGGCGCCTCGGCTGCTGCCCCTGGCCGCCGACACCGGCCTGGCCGTCTATCAGGCGGTCAAGCAGGGCCGGCGCGTGCTCCTCGAGGGCGCCCAGGGGGCGCTGCTCGACGTGGATCATGGGACCTACCCGTTCGTGACCTCCTCCAATACGACGGCTGGCGGGGCGGCGGTCGGTGCCGGGATCGGCCCCACAGCCATCGACGAGGTCCTGGGGGTGGTCAAGGCCTATACCACCCGGGTGGGGAACGGACCCTTGCCCACCCAGGGGGAACCGAAGGAGGAGGAGCAGCTGCGGCAACTGGGTGGAGAGTTTGGCGCCGTCACGGGGCGGCCGCGGCGCTGCGGCTGGTTCGACGCCACGGTGGTGCGGTACTCCGTCAGGGTCAACGGGCTCACCGGGCTCGCGGTCACCAAGCTCGACGTGCTCGATACCTTCGCCGAGATCCCGGTCGGGACGGACTACACGCTGGACGGCGCGCCCTGCGGCGAGCTTCCCGCGGATGTTCTGGCGCTCGAGCAGGTAGTGCCCCGGTATGAGGTTCTGCCCGGTTGGAGGAAGCCCACGACCGGGGCACGTCGGCTGGCGGATCTTCCCCCCGAAGCCCGGGCCTACCTCGACCGGTTGCAGGACCTCTCCGGGGCCCCGATCCGGTACGTGAGCGTCGGTACACGGCGGGACCAGATCATCGAAGTCTAGAGGAATGGAATCCACCACACTGCTGGTCATCGGCGCCGGGCCCTGCGGCCTGGCGGTCGGGGTCGCGGCCAGGCAGGCGGGGGTCGCGTGCATCCTCCTCGATCGGCGCACCGTGGTGTCGGCCATCGAGCGCTACCCGCTGAGCATGACCTTCTTTTCCACGCCCGAGAAGATCGAAATCGGCGGGGTGCCCTTCATTGCCAGCCACGAGAAGCCGACCCGGCGCGATGGGCTGCTGTATTACCGCCGGGTGGCGGAACACTTCGGGCTGGACGCCCGGCCGGGCGAAGAGGCCGCGGCCCTGACGCGCGGGCCCGAGGGTGGCTTCGAGGTGCAGGTCCGCCGCCGGCACGATACGGCGGTGTATCGGGCCGGGAGCATCGTCGTCGCCACGGGATACTACGACTGGCCCAATCTGCTGGGTGTTCCGGGGGAAGACCTGCCCCACGTGGCCCACTACTTCGTCGAGGGGCACCGGCACTGGCACCAGGACGTGGTGATCATCGGGGCGGGGAACAGTGCGGTGGATGCGGCCCTCGAGTGCTGGCGCGCGGGTGCCCGGGTAGTGCTGGTGCATATCGCCGACGGGTTCGACCGGTCGGTCAAGCCGTGGGTCCTGCCGGACATCACCAACCGGGTCAAGGAAGGCAGCATCCGGGCCCTCTGGAACAGCCGGGTGGTGGCCATCACGCCGGACCGGGTAGAGGTCGAGTCGCTGACTGGCGGGGGGCGCCAGTCCATTCCCGCCGACCAGATCCTGGCCATGACGGGGTACCACGCGGACACGGCACTCTTGTCGGCGCTGGGGGTTCCTGTGGACGTCGGGAGCGGGGTGCCGGCCCACGACGAGCGGACCATGATGACTCCGGTCCTGGGATGCTACCTGGCGGGCGTGATCGCGGCCGGCAACGACGCCAACCGGCTGTTCATCGAGAATACCCGCTGGCACGGGGAGGCGATCGTGGCGGATGTGGTGAAGCGGTCAGGCGGTTAGGCGGTTCGGCGGTTAGGGACTGGACAGCGCGAAGGGTGGGATCCGCTCAGGATCCCACCCTTCGGTGTTTCAGCCGCCTAACCGCCTGCCGTCCGACCGCCTACTGATTGGCCAGGTACCACGCCGCCACGTTGAAGCCGACGGGGTCGATCTCGTAGTAGCGGTTCTTCGCATACCGGCCCGTGGTCGGGTAGAACGGCGGCGGATTGCGGGTGCCGCAGCCGTCCCAGGTGTCCTGCTCCGCCCAGCCGCTGCCGCCGCTGAAGGTGCCCGAGACACCCTGCTGAATGGTGCCCCCCACGATGGACTTGCAGCCCCGGCTCTTGCCGCCGCAGTTCTCCGGCGCCACCGCGGCGGGATCGCCGGTGATCGTTTCGCCCTGGAAGTTGCCCAACGTCAGCATGAAGGCATGCCAGGTTTCCGACGGCGTATCGTCAAAGCGCACCGTCCAGACGTTCTTGACCCGGAAGGGAGTATTCACGGAGTTGTTTTCAATCACTGCATCGCTGTTGGTGATCAGGCCGAGGATGTCGTTGCAGCCGGGGCTGCCGGGCGGCGTAATGTAGGTGATGTCATCAGGGAGCATGATCTTGCCGGTGGCCACGACCGTGACCCGACCCCGGAGCTGGCCCGAGATAGCCACGCTGCCCGTGACGAACACCACGCCCTTGAAGTTGAGGTTCTGGGCGCGGCTGAGGGGCCAGAAGGTCGAGGCGAGAGCGGTGGCGTTGGCCACGGACAGGTGCATGGGGTTGAGGCCGCCGGTATTGGCGGTGAAGAAGTTCACCAGCGCGGTGGGCGGGTTGCCGCCCCAGCCTGACCAGGGCAGCCAGGTGCCGTATTGATCGCCGGTGATCCACTGGCCGACGCCGGAGACGGTGTGCGGGTAGAGGCGGCGGTCGCCTCCCAGGAAGCACTGGCGGGTTCCGCTGGTGTCTGCGTTGCGCGTCTCCACGATGCGTTGGGAGATGGTCGCGAGGAGCGGATTGTAGAACCCGCCCATGATGCTGTCGTTGCGGGCCCAGCGCCCGGTGGAGGGCGCCCGGCCGCCGCAGTTGGGCGAATAGAGATTCGGGTCGGTGGTCGTGGTTGGCGTGAGGGTGCCGCCGCCCACGCCGCCGCCCACGTTGGTCATGCCGCCCGGGATGATCAGCCACGGCCGGGCCGTGACGTACTTGCGCTTGTCGGCCTGGGTGCCGCCGGCGGAGACCTTCCAGACCCGGAAGTACCCCTCGTCCGAGCCGGTGAGCTGGCCGTCGTTGTTCAGGTCCAGCGCCACGAACTCGATCCGGGTGTCGGGGTCGGTGGCCGTCAGCGTGGCGTAGCCGGTCACGTTCAACCCGGCCGCCGTGGCAAAGGTCTGCATGTTGGCGATCGTGGTCGTGGTGGGGAACGGGATCACTGCGGCGCCGGTGGTGACGCCGCCATTCCAGTTGCCGCTGGCCTGGTTGGTAATGGCCCCCACGGTCGTGACCGGGCCGTTGAACGTGGCCCCCGGTGCGCCGGTCTGCAGCGCCATGCCCTGGTTGGAGTGCACCGGGCCGTTGGCGACTTCGGTATTACCCCAGGCGCAGCAACTCCAGGTGTTGAAGAACCGGGCAAACCGGCTGAACGGGTCCTGTTTGAGCTGCATCCGGCGCACCACCACGGCGCCGCGCGGCGTCCGCACCTCGGTGATGATGCTGGCAAAGTTGCCGAACTGGCCGGTGGTGTCACCGTTTTCGCCGACGTACGAGGACCGGGTGAAGCCCGGGATCACTGCGCCGGTGGCATCCAGGACTGTCGCGTTGAGCTCGAGGGTGTCGAATCCCTGGCCCACGGGGACGATGTTCGGGGTCCCATTGAGCATGTCCCGTCCCCGCTCCAGCCCGGCATCGGCGGCCATGGTCATCATCGCTTCCGTGGAGTGGAAACGGGAAATGAGGTTGGCGTTGCTCATCATGAGGATCATCCCCACGGCCAACCCCGCCACCAGCAGGGACAAGAGGACGGTCAGGAGGAGCGCGATGCCGCGCTCGTCACGCAAGCGGGTGAAGTCCATATGGGTCTCCAGCAGGGGACGATGGGTGCTCATGGCTGCAGCCGGACATCGGTCCGGATCACCAGCGGCGATTCGGCCGGCGAGCAATCGAGGGCCGCCACTGCAAAGTCATAGGTCGAGTCGGGCATCAGGGTCATCGGCATCGTGTACGGCGAGAAGCCGGCGGCCTGGGTCGTCAGCGGCTGCCAGACCGAGTCGGCCACCAGCATGAAATAGAGGTTGTACTGGCTGACGTCGCGCTCCCCGGTTAGTTCATCGGGGGAGGTCCCCCAGCTCAGAAGCACGCCACCCGCGCCCTGAGCCACCGTGTCCGCCGTGAAGGACCCCGTCGGGGACAAGGGGGTATCGCCGCAGGTGGAGATCGGCGCCAGGCCGTTGTTGGGGATCTGGATCATGGTGGACACCATCCGGCTGGTGGAATCGGCGGTGAGATCGCCGTTGGTGACCACCATGTTCAGCCGGACCGTCCGGATGCTGTCCACCAGGGGCGTCAGGCCGCCAATGACCGGGTGGCGGACCGGGATCCGAGCCACTGCCAGCTGCTTGTAGGTGGTCACGCCCAGCGCCGTGGTGCTGTCCCACCAGAATTCGAAGAACGGGCGGCCGGGATAGGCCCGGATGTTCCGGGCAATCAGCTCGCTCCGGGTGGCGTTGATCCGCTGCAGCATCACGAAATCGGCCGGATCCGGCGTGGACGAGTCGGCCCGGAAATAGATCGAGATCGTCTCCGCGCGGCTGGGGGTCGCACCGCCCCAGAAGTAGTTGGCCGTCGGATAGGTGATGGCCGGTGAGGTGTTGGGAAGCGTGATCGGAGTCGTGGTGGTCAGGCTCAGGTCCGCTGCGGCCGGGATGTCGGGATTGATGTACACCGCCACGCCGTCGGGAATCCGCGACGCGTAGTTGCCGTTGAAGGTGATGTCGTCGTTGGAGGCGTAGACCAGCATCGGCTGGCCGGTGCCGATGCCGCCGCCCAGCGTCCGCACCAGCCGCTCGGTACTGGAGACGGCGTAGCGCAGGTTCTGGGTCAGCTCCATCCGGTTGCCGCCCTTGGTGAAGTTCCGGCTCTGGGAACGGATCACCGAGACTGCCGCCCCCATCACCACGCTGAGGACGATGAGCCCGATCATCATTTCGATGAGTGAGAAGCCGGCCTCGCTCCGGGGTCCACTGGGTCTGGTCATGGGGCCGCTACCACCACGGTAAGGTTGATGGGGACGCCCATTGTGGGCTCGGACACCGTCACGGTGACGGTCGTGAAGTCGGCCCGGGGGACCACGGTCGTCGTGCGCACCACCCGGGTCCGTCGCTGCATGCTGGGATAGCCGGGGAAGCCGGTCGTAGTCACGTTGTTGTACGTGGCCACCAGGGTCGGGTAGGCGGTGGTGGTGTTCCGGGCGCGCACCAGCTCAATCTGCTCGGTGGCCACCGCCGTGCCGATGGTTCGCACCGTCGACGTCCCGACGGCATGCAGGAAGTGGCCGACGAAGCGGCCGAGACTCAGCGCCACGACGGTGAGAACCACCATCGCGACCATGGTCTCGATCAGGGTGAAGCCTTTGCGGTTCATCAGTTCCCCCTCACCCAGGCGTTGGTGGCGTATGAATACCAGATGACCCGGCCACTGGAACGAATCATTTCTCCCGCCCGGACGCTGGTGGTGACACCCGCCGCGAGACTCTTGATGGTGTTCAGGTAGAAGCCCCCGCTTTCGCTGACCGTGCCGTCCCGCCGGAAGGCGACGACCGGAAGCCCTCCCTGCGTCTGCGTGAAGTTGAACATCAGCGGACCGGCCACGCCGCTGGTGTAGGTGATCGCCGGTGCCGTGCCCCGCCCGAAGGTGACCCCCTCCTCCAGATTGGTGTACGTCACTCGCTCGTTGGGATCGATCACCCCGTTGTTGTTGATGTCCTCGTGCACCCGGAGCCGCCGGTTCGGTGCGTCGAAGGCCACCCGGACGTCGTGCTGCAGCGAGATCGCCAGCCGCTGCGCATACGACAGCGAGGCGGTCACCCCGCGCACCGCCGAGCTGACCTTGTACCCCTCCAGGTTCAGCCGGGGGATGGCAAACGCCATGATGATGCCCATCATGACGATCACGATAAGCACTTCGACCAGGGTCACGCCGCGGGCATCCTCCCAGGCACCCTGGGAAGCTGAACGGTCCGGCTGTGGGGCAATGCGCATGGTCTTCTCCAGGCGGCTGGGCTGTCTCTTCCGAGACCCCTGGCCCTGCGTTCCGCCTTTACCGGCGGTCTACCCCGGCGATCTCCCATCCACTTCGGGGGCCGGTCAAGACTGGCCGCAGAGCCAAACGGGCGCTGTGAGCCGGCTCACGCTGCTGAACCGGCGCCCCGGAACCACCTGCGATCCTGCCGTGGGATTCGGCAAGAGGCAGGCCCTTCCGGAGCCAATTCGTAACTGATTTGTGCTGCCGGGTTTGGGGCGTTGTAGGAGTGCTGCCGCAACAACCGAGGGCCTTGGCCATCCCCGCAGACTGCGGCATCACACCCGTGACGCCCACCGCCAGGCCGACCCGCGGCGCTGGCGGACCCACCTTCACGCTACACTGGTGTCCCAAACGGGGCAATGCGTTATCCGGCAATAGCTTGGAGGCCACCCCCGCTTGCTGGGACCGGCCGCCCAGTCTAGGTTTGCTCCCTCTTGGATGACCCTGTTCTCCTGACGGACGCACCATGGCCGACACGACTCTCATGGACAAGCTGGTCTCGCTCTGCAAACGGCGAGGCTTCGTGTTCCAATCCTCCGAGATTTACGGCGGACTCGGCTCGGTCTGGGACTATGGTCCGCTCGGCGTGGAACTCAAGAAGAACGTCAAGGACCGCTGGTGGCGCGCCATGGTCCACGCCCGGGACGACATCGAGGGCCTCGACGCTGCGATCCTCATGCATCCGCGGGTGTGGGAGGCCTCCGGGCACGTGGCCGGGTTCACCGACCCGCTGGTGGACTGCAAGACCTGCAAGGCCAGGTTCCGGGCCGACAAGCTGCAGGACGGCCAGTGTCCGCAGAAGCCCTCGAAGAAGCCCGGGGAGCACAGCACCTGTGAGCTCACCGAGCCCAGGATGTTCAATCTCATGTTCAAGACCTTCATGGGGCCGGTGGAAGAGACCGCCTCGGTCGTCTATCTCCGTCCGGAAACCGCGCAGGGGATCTACGTCAACTACCAGAACGTCCTGAATGCCTCCCGCCAGCGGATTCCGTTCGGCATCGCCCAGATCGGGAAGGCGTTCCGCAACGAAATCACCCCGGGCAACTTCATCTTCCGGACCCGCGAGTTCGAGCAGATGGAGATGCAGTTCTTCGTCAAGCCGGGGAGCGATGACGAATGGTTCGAGCGCTGGCGGGGCCTGCGCATGGCCTGGCACCAGGACATCGGGCTGACTCCGACCAAGCTCCGCTGGCACCAGCACGGGCCCGGCGAACTGGCCCACTACGCCAAGGCGGCCTACGACATCGAGTACGAGTTCCCCTTCGGCTGGAATGAGATCGAGGGCATCCACAACCGCAGCGGCTATGATCTTGGCAAGCACCAGGAGTATTCCGGCAAGAAGCTGGAGTACTTCGACCAGATGGCCAACGAGCGCTTCCTGCCGTACATCGTCGAGACCTCCGCAGGGGCGGACCGGGTGACGCTGACCCTCCTGGTGGACGCCTATCGGGAAGAGGAAGTGGAGGGAGAGACCCGCGTGGTGCTGGGATTCCATCCCGCGGTGGCCCCGATCAAGGCCGCGGTGCTGCCGCTGGTCAAGAAGGACGGGATGCCGGAGGTGGCCGACCGTATCTACCACGATCTCAAACGCCGCTTCCCCTGTTTCTACGATGACAGCGGAGCCATCGGGCGGCGCTATCGGCGTATGGACGAGGCTGGCACCCCGTTCTGCTGCACGGTGGACGGACAGACCGCCGAGGACGGCACCGTGACGGTCCGCGACCGTGACGCCATGACCCAGGTGCGGGTCCACCAGGACCAGCTGGCCGCGTGGATTCAGGATCGGCTGGTGTAACCCCTCCCGGATGTTCCCGCTCCGAAAATCGGGACGCGGCGGATCGGAGTTTGGGCTAGTGGGCCAGGGGATGAGTGGCTAGGGTTCCGGGCTGGAGTTCCACTCCGCCAGGGTGCTACCCCACCGATCCCTGGCCCATCAGCGTGACCTGGAGCCGCTCGTGCCCCGCGACCGATCAAAAGACACCCACAAGATCAGCATCAAGGGCCGGCCCCTCAAGCCCGAGAGCCTCATGATGAGCTACGGGTATGACCCGACGCTCTCCGAGGGGGCCATCAAGTGCCCGATCTTCCAGACTTCGACCTTCGTCTTCGAGAGCGCCCAAGCGGGCAAGGCCTTTTTCGAGGTGGCCTACGGACTCCGGGAGCAGCGGGCGGACGAGGCGTCGGGGCTGATCTACAGCCGGCTCAACAACCCCGACCTCGAGGTCCTGGAAGACCGCCTGACCATCTGGGACGGCGCGGAGGCGTGCACGGTCTTCGAGAGCGGGATGGCGGCGATCAGTACCACGCTGCTGGCCTACTCCCGCCCGGGGGATGTGATCCTCTACAGCCGTCCGCTCTACGGCGGGTCGGATCATCTCCTGCACCATTTCTTTTCGCAGTACGGAGTGACGGCGCTCCCGCTGGAGGCGGGGATACCGCTGGCGGACATCGAGGCCGACCTGATCGCCGCCGTCGCCGGCCGGCCGGTCTCGGTCCTGCTCATCGAAACACCCGCCAATCCCACCAACGCGCTGGTCGATATCCGGGGAGTCGCCAACCTGGCCCGGCGGCTGGCCATCGGGGACCGGCGGCCGGTGGTAGTGGTCGACAACACCTTTCTCGGCCCGTTGTGGCAGCAGCCGCTCAAGCACGGCGCCGACCTGGTGGTCTACTCGGCAACCAAGTTCCTCGGTGGCCACAGTGACCTGATCGCCGGCGCCTGTCTCGGGTCGCGTGAGGCGCTGGGCCCGGTGCGCGCGCTGCGGACCTTCATGGGCACCATGGCCGGCCCGTGGACCGGCTGGCTGCTCCTGCGCAGCCTCGAGACGCTCAAGATGCGGATGACGGCCTCGATGAAGAACGCCCGCTACGTCGCCGACTTCCTTCGGGATCATCCCCGGGTGCGGACGGTGCACTATCTCGGGCACCTGGAACAGGGCCATCCGATGTACGAACTCTACCGCCGGCAGTGCAGCGCGCCCGGTTCGCTGATCGCCTTCGAAGTGGAGGATGGCGAGGCGGGGGCGTTCCGATTTCTCAATGCGCTCACGCTGGTGAAGCTGGCGGTGAGTCTGGGCGGCACCGAATCCCTCGCCGAACACCCGTTCACCATGACCCACGCCGATGTCCCCAGCGAGGCCAAACTGCGCCTCGGTGTCACTCCCGGCCTGGTGCGGCTGTCGGTGGGCGTGGAGCATTTCGAGGATCTGCTGGCCGATCTGGGCCAGGCACTGGAGGCGGTCTGAGGCCATGCGCCTCGACGACTTCGAGGCTCTGGTACAGCGGCTCCTGACGGAGGTGCCGCCCGAATTCCTCGTTGGCGTCGCCGGGGTGGACGTCTCGCGCAAGACCCTGCCGCACCCCGATCGGGCGGAGGTCTACACCTTGGGCGAGTGCATCCCGGTGCCGGCCGAGGCGGTCGGCGAAGGGGAGATCCAGAGCCGGGTGGTCCTCTATCACGGCTCGTTTCGGGCCCTCGCCGCCGGGCATGAGGATTTCGATTGGCGGCGGGAGGCCTGGGAGACGCTGACGCACGAGCTTCGGCACCACCTGGAGTGGCGTGCCCGGGTCCCCGATCTCGAAGCCTTTGACTGGGCGGCCGAGCAGAACTTTGCCCGCGGCGACGGCGAGCGATTCGATCCGCTGTTTCACCTCTCCGCCGAACGGGCCGGGGAGGCCGTCTACCGGCTCGACGATGACTACTTCATCGACGCAATCGTGGCCGCCCCGCCTGCCAGCGCGCGGTTTCGGTGGCACGGGCGCGCCTACCAGACCGCGCTGCCCTCCGCGATGCGCCTGCCGGCGTTCCTGACCGTCCGGGGCGTGGCGGACCCGCCCCCGGGAGACCTGATCCTGGTGCTTCGGCGAAAGGCCGGGTGGCTCGATATCTTTCGGCGCCCGAGCGGGCCGCCGTTTCAGGCCGAGGTCCTTGCACAGGGGCGCGCCGACTGATCGCCGGGGTTCGGCCTTGGCGTCCGACTATGTTTCACGGGGCTTGGCATGGGGCCGGGCGTTGGAGAAAGGGACCATGAGGAATATCGCGTTGCTGGGCTGTCTGCTCCTGCCGAGCGTGGCCGCCGCCCAGGCGGCCGATCCCGGCTATCGCGTCGGGGTGGTGAGCGAATCGGGCGACATCGTCACCTGGCTCCGTCCGGGGCCGGGCACCCTGGTGGTGGATCGCGTCGTCCCGGTCGGGATCATGCCGGCGGACATCGACGGCCCGCACAACCTGACCGTCTCGCCCAACGGTCGCTTCTACTACGTCAGCATCGCCCACGGCACCCCGTTCGGCACCCTGTGGCAGCTCGACGCGCTGACCGATACGCTGGTTGGTCGGGCGCCGCTGGAGATGTTTCCCACCACCATCGGACTGACCCCCGACGGGGATCTGGCGTTCGTGGCCAACTCCGATTTTCATGGTGATCATCCCCGGCAGAACGTGATCTCGGTGGTGCACACTCCCACCATGATGACGATCACCCACCTGCCGGCCTGCGACATGCCGCACGGGGTGAAGTCCAACGCGGCCGGCACCCTGGTCTACGTGTCCTGCATGCACTCCGACGAGCTGCTCGAGATCGATGTGGCCACCCTCCGCATCGGGCGGCGGGCGCGCACCGGCTCGGGCCACGCCATGCCCATGGCCGCCGACGCCGGGCACGCCCAGCATGGCGCGTCGGCGCCGACCTCGGCACCAGCGCCCAGCATGGCCGGAGATGAGTGTGCACCGACGTTTGTGAGCGTGAGTCCCGATGACCGGGTGCTGTACGTGGCCTGCAACAAGTCCGGGACCGTCCAGTTCTGGGATGCGGCCACGCTGACCCGGCTGGGCGAAATCCCCGTCGGTGCGGGGGCCTACAACGTCGAGCCCTCGGCGGACGGACGGTGGGTGATCGTCACCAACAAGAAGGACCAGAGCTTCAGCCTGATCGATGCCCGCACCCGCACCGAACTGGCCCGCATTCCCACCACCAAGAAGATCGTGCACGGGGTGGCCTACTCGCCCGACGGCCGGTATGCGTTCATCAGCCAGGAATCCATCGGGGCCGACCCCGGAGCCGTGGACATGTTCGATCTGAGCACCCGAAAGGTTGTGACGTCCATCCCCATCCCGGCGCAGCCGACCGGGATCGCCATCTGGCGCTCCACCGCCAACCGAACCCCATGACACACGAAACCCATACCTCGCTTTCCGGCGCCGACGTCCTCGCGCGGGCCAAGCGCTTCTTTCAGGAACGCGTGCCCAACAACGCCGCGTTCCCCGAACGGGAAGGGCCGGGGTTCCTTACTCTCCGGGGCCAGGGGGGAGAAGAGATCGTGCTCGCGGTCGTCGCCACCGACGGGGGCACCCGGGTGCGCGCCTCAACGCTGTTTTTCGATCAGGCGGTCGGGCGGTTCTTCACGACCCTTCCGGCGGCGGAGCGTGTCGCGTGAGCACCCTGCCCGTTCGGATCATGGTGCAGGAGGCCTGGGACCAGGTCGAGCTGGAATTGTCATCGGGCGTCAGCGTCCAGGAGGCCAAGCAGCGCGCGCTGGCGCTGACGCACACCACCGGTGAGGCCACCGATTTCCTGGTCAAGTTTCGCGGCGCGCAGGTCCTGGACGAGCGCAAGAGCCTCGCCGAGATCGGGATGGTGGCGCATTCCTCGCTCATCGTTCTGCCGAGGCGCCGGCAGCCGGTGCGCTGAAGGGGAGCCGGGCCGATGCGGGGCACCCCGCCGCGGGGTCGCGCGCTCACGTATCTCGGCGTCGGGTTCCTGCTGCTCGACGGCGTTCTGCTGTTCCTGGCCGGGGTCTGGTCCCGTCACCCGGGGCTGATCGGCGGGGCACTCGCCTGCGGGGCGATTGCCGGAGGGGTCCTCCTCCTGTGGCGCCGCCAGCAGCGGCTCCTCGCGGAGATGGCCGTGGCTCGGGAGGCGGTGCGCCAAGAAGCCGGTGCCCTTCGGGACCTGCTCCGCGGCTGATCGGCTCTCGCCCTCTTCCCAGGAATCCATGCCGGTCCCGGTCTTCACCCATCCCGACTGCCTGCGCCACGATCCCGGCGCCGGGCACCCGGAAACCCCCGCGCGGCTGCAGGCCATCGTGGCCCGCTTGGCGCGCGACCCCATGGCCGAGGTCCGCGAGGTGAAGCCGGGGGCCCGTGAGGACCTGCTGCTGGTGCACCCGGAAGGGCATGTGGCGCGGCTGGAGGAGATGGCGGGCCGGGGCGGCGGCGTGCTGTCGCTGGACACCGTGATGAACGAGGCCAGTTGGCGGGCGGTGCTCGGGGCCACCGGCGCGGTGGCGGCGGCCATCGACCACGCCGACCGGGGGGCCGGGAACTGTTTCGCCGCGGTGCGGCCCCCGGGACATCACGCGTTGGCCGAGCGGGCGATGGGATTCTGCCTGGTCAACAACATCGTCGTCGGCACCCGGCGGGCGCAGGGCCTGGGGCGCAAGCAGGTACTGATCGTGGACTGGGACGTGCACCACGGCAACGGCACTCAGGCGTTGATCGAGCGGGATGGCTCGATCCGGTTCGTGTCGCTCCACCAGCATCCCTGGTATCCCGGCACCGGCATGGCGGGGGAACGCGGCGTGGGTAACGTGTTCAACGTGCCCCGCGGGCCCGGGGCGCCCGCCGCCCTGTACGTCGAAGACCTCTGGGGCGCCGTGGAGCAGGCGACCCGCCGATGGACCCCCGACCTGGTCCTGCTCTCCGCCGGCTACGATGCCATGACCGGCGATCCGCTGGGCGGATTCACCCTGGAGCCGGAGCATTTCGGGGTGCTGACTGGCCGCCTGCGGGAACGGCTGCCCCGCGCCCCGATCGTCGGCGTGCTCGAGGGCGGGTACATCCCCGAGCGGCTGGTGGCCGGGGTCCAGGCCACGGTCTGGGCCCTGGGCGACTGAGCCTCCCCTCGGCCACTGGCCTCCCGGCCGGTCCACCCGCCAGATTACTCCGCCTTCCCACCATGAGGAATCCCGTGACCCACGCGCTGCGTCTCGAAGCCGAGGTTCTCAATCTCCGCACCCGGCATCCGTTCATTATTACGCGGGGCGGCGAGAGCGACTATCGCACGGTCTGGGTCCGGCTCATTGACCATGAGGGCATCGAGGGGTGGGGCGAAGCCGCCCCGGCCAAGATCTACGGCGAGACCACCGAGACCGTGCTGGCCGCCCTGCAGGCGTACAGCGGGCACCTCCCCGCCGACCCACTGGACCTCGAATCGGCGGAGCGTTCCTGGGAGCGGGCGCTCCGGCTGAATCCGTCGGCCCGGGTCGCACTCTCCTCGGCCCTGCACGATCTGGCCGGGAAAAAGCTCGGGATTCCGGTCTACCGGATGTGGGGGCTGGATCCGGCCCAGGCGCCGCAGTCCACGTTCACCATCGGGATCGACACGGTGGATAGGCTGCGCCTGAAGGTGCGCGAGGCGGAGGCGTATCCCATCCTCAAGATCAAGCTCGGTACCGACCGGGACCGGGAGATCCTGGAGACGGTCCGCTCCTTGACGGACAAGGAGCTACGGGTGGACGCCAACACCGGCTGGACCGCCAAGCACGCCATCCGGATGCTGCCGATCCTGGAGGAGTTCGGCGTGACGGTGCTGGAGCAGCCGCTCCCCGCTGACGACCTTGAGGGCCTGGCGTCGGTGACCCAGGCGTCCAACATCCCCGTCATCGCGGATGAGAGCTGCCTGACGGCGGCCGACATTCCGCGGCTGGTGGGGTGCGTGGACGGCATCAACATCAAGCTGGCCAAGTGCGGCAGCCTGCGTGAGGCGCTCCGGATGATCGCCATTGCCCGGGCCCATCACCTGATGGTCATGGTTGGCTGCATGATCGAGAGTTCCATCGCCATCACCGCCGCGGCGCACTTCACGCCCCTGGTGGACATCGTGGATCTCGATGGCGCCGCGCTGCTGGCCGACGATCCTTTTATCGGCGCCACCATCGCCGGCGGGCAGGTGCGACTTCCCACCGGACCAGGGCTGGGCCTGCAGAGGAGATGACCGCCGGCTTCGGGCAGGTAGCGCTGCCGCTGCCCCTCGCCCAGCCCTACACCTATCGCATCCCTGAGAGCCTGGCGGACCGGGTCGTCCCCGGTGCCCGCGTCGTCGTGCCCGTGCGCCGGAGCGAAATGGTGGGCATCGTGACGGCCGTCGCCTCCGAGGCCCCGGACCTGCCGCCGGCCCAACTCAAGGACATCCTCGCTGCGCCCGATCCCGAGGCCGCCCTCCCCCCGCCGCTGCTCGGCGCGGCGGCCTGGGTCAGCGGGTATTATGGCGCGCCCATCGGCCTGACCCTGCGCGCCATGCTGCCGGGCGCCATGTGGGGGGCCTCACGGGTGATCGCCGTACGGGCGGGGACCGCCCCGCCCGGAGGGCTCGCCGGCCAGGTCGCCGAGTACCTGTCGCGGAAGGGCGGGGAAGCGGCGGTGCCCACGATTGCCCGGGCGCTCAAGCGCCCGGTGTGGGATGCGCTGGACCGGCTGGTGCGGATCGGCGCGGTGACGCTCCGCGTCGAGCCGGCGGAAACCGCTGCCGCGGTCGCCACCGACCGGGTCATACGGCTCAGCGCCGCACCCTCCCTGCTCCAGCGCACGGAGATGTTCCGCCGGGCCCCGGCCCAGCGGGCCGCCTTCGAGGCGCTGGAGGAGCTGGGCGGCGCCGCGCCGCTGGCCCACCTGCTGAACCGCCTGAACCTCTCGCGCGCCGGGGTGGACGCGCTGATCAAGCGCGGCGTGGCCGTGGCTGAGGAGGTGGAGACCACCCGGGACCCCTTTCGGAACCTGCCGGGCACGCCGCCCCCCTCCCACCCGGCGCCGGCACAGGCCGTCGCGGTGAGCGCCATCAACGCACTGCCGTCCGGTGATGGCGCCATCCTGTTCGGGGTGACCGGAAGCGGCAAGACCCTGGTCTACCTCGAATCGATCCGGCGGGTGCTCGACGAGGGCCGAGGCGCGATCCTGCTGGTGCCGGAGATCGCCCTCACCCCGCAGACCGTGAGCCGGGTCCGCGGCGCCTTCGGCGACCAGGTGGCGGTGCTCCACAGCGGTCTCTCCGATGGCGAACGGGCCGACGCCTGGCGCGCCCTCCGGCGGGGCGAGCGCCGGGTGGCGGTGGGTGCCCGTTCGGCGGTGTTCGCGCCGGTCCGCGATCTCGGGGTGATCATCGTGGACGAAGAGCATGAGGCCAGCTACAAGAACGGCGAGACGCCGCGCTACCACGCCCGCGACGTGGCCCTGGTCCGGGCCCGGCTCGAGGACGCCCGGTTTGTCCTCGGCAGCGCGACCCCGTCGCCCGAGAGCATGGCCCAGGTGGGTCCGCGCCTGGCGCTGCTTCGGCTGCCCGAACGCGCCGGGGCCCGCCCCATGCCGCCGGTGGAAATCGTGGATCTGCGCACCGCACCCAGGATCCCCGAGGCGGGCGCTATCCCGTGGACCGAGCGGCTGGACCGGGAGACCGATGCCGCCCTGGCCCGCGGCGAACAGACGCTGCTGCTGCTCAACCGGCGCGGGTATGCGGCCACGCTGCAATGCCCGGCCTGCGGCGCGGTGCGCAGCTGTGACCGGTGCAGCATCGCCCTCACCGTCCATCAGGCGCCGGCCGGCATGCGTTGCCACTACTGCGGCCGGGACGAACCGATCCCCACCGCCTGTCCGGAGTGCGGCAACGCGGTGCAGCGGATGCGGGGCGTGGGCACCCAGCAGCTGGAACGGTTCATCGCGGAGCGATTTCCGCGGGCGCGGGTGGCCCGGATGGACCTCGACACCACCAGCGCCAAGTGGTCGCACCAGGCCATCCTCGACCGGGTGGGCCGGGGTGAGGTGGACATCCTGCTCGGGACCCAGATGATTGCCAAGGGGCTCGACTTCCCCAACGTCACGCTGGTCGGCGTCATCGACGCGGACACCGGCCTGCATCTCCCCGATTTCCGTGCCTCCGAGCGAACTTTTCAGCTGGTGGCCCAGGTGGCCGGGCGAGCGGGGCGGGGCCCCAAGGGCGGGCGCGTCATCGTTCAGACCCGGGCCCCGGAGCACTACGCCCTGACCAACGCCGCCCGGCACGATGCCGAGGGATTTCTTGCCGTCGAGCTGGCCACCCGGCAGTCGCCGCCCTATCCCCCGACCCGGAGCCTCATCAACCTGGTCATCTCGGGCGAGTCCGATCTCCGGGTGGCCGATGCCGCGAAAGTCGTGGCCGACTGGTGCATCGGCCTGCTGGCGGCCCAGCGGTTCGACGCGGATGTCCTCGGCCCCGCGCCGTGCGCGCTGGCACGGATCAAGGGTCGGTGGCGCTGGCACGTCGTGGTTCGGGGGGAAGGTGCGGTCCTGGGACGGGTGGTCCGCTACGCAGCGACCCGGATACCGCAGCCTGGCGGCACCCGGGTCATCATCGACCGCGATCCGGTCAGCCTGCTGTAGGCCGCTAGAAGACGATCTGCAGTCCCGAGGTCAGATAGCGATCCGTGGTCTCGAACGTGGGCTGCGGCAGCTTGTCATAGCGGATCACGTACCCAGCCTTGAACGCGATCTGTGACGACAGCGGGGCCAGGAGCGCGGTCTCGGTGGTAATCCGAAGGTCGTCGCTCTGCTTGAAGTTCGGCATCACCTCCGTGACGTGGGTCAGGTAGGCCTTCTCGCCCAGGAACTGCTTCAGCAGCACGGCCGCCCGGCCGCTGGCGAAGGTCAGGTTCTGATCCAGGGTCGAGCGCTGCTGGTTGGCCGCGACACCGGCCTCGAAGGCCAGGCTGGTCCGCTTCAGAGCGACCGCCTGAAAGGTGAATCCCACCCCCTCCTCGAAGCGGCGGGAGATGCCGGCGAACTTGTTCCGTTCCCATCCGCCCAGCGCATAGATGCCGAATCGCGAGCTGAGGGCCCGGTCGCCGCGCAGGCGGGCCTGGTAGTTCTCGGCCGACGTGGCACCATCGGTCCGGCCGTACACCGCCTCGAAGGTCTGCCCGATGGTCCAGCCGCGCGTGGTATAGGTCGCCTTCTGGCCGGCATTGAGGGTGGTGGTGGCGGTGTTGCCGGAGGTGTTCACAAATCCGAAATCGGTCTGCAGGGTCCACGGGCGCTTGGGTGTGTCCTCCTGGGCCTGGAGTTCCGCCGGCAGCAGCAGCGCCGCCAGCATGGCGGCTCCGCGAAGTGACTTGATCATCAGCGTTCCTTACAGCTGGGGTGATGGGAAACACCTGCGCCGGATGCCCAGGCGGGCATCCGGCGCAGGGTGGGGCGCCGGGCGGTTGCCCGGCACCCGCAGGAACTAGTTGGTCTTGCTCAGCTCCACCCGGCGGTTGGCCGCCCGACCCTCGGCGGTGCCGTTGTCTTCGGCCGGGCTGTCCGGTCCGTAGCCCTTGGTGGTCATCCGAATGGCGTTGACGCCCTTCGATACCAGGTACGCCTTCACCGCGTCGGCCCGGGCCTGCGACAGCCGCGTGTTGGTGGCCCGGCTCCCGGTGTTGTCGGTGTGACCACCGATCTCCACCGTGACGTCGGGGTTGTTGATCAGCGAGTTCCCCACGGTGTCGAGTACCACCCTCGATTCGGGCAGCAGAGTGGCCTTGCCGGTTTCGAAGTTGACGCCCTTGAGGATCAGCGGCTTGCCGGCCTGGAAGATGTCGGCGCAACCCACCCGGTCCACCTTGACGCCGGCGGGGGTGTTGGGGCAGCGATCGGCCGTGTCCATCACGCCGTCGCCATCGCTGTCGGTGCGGCAGCCGAACTGATCGACCGTCGCGCCGGCCGGGGTGTTGGGGCAGCGATCGGCCGAATCCACCACGCCGTCCTTGTCCGCGTCCTTGGGCAGCGAGCAGCCCTTGACGTCGACACGGTCACCAGCCGGGGTGGCCGGGCACTGATCGACGTCGTCCATCACGCCGTCCGTGTCCGCGTCCTTGGGAAGCGAGCAGCCGCTGGCATCCACGGCATCGCCGGCTGGCGTGGCCGGGCAGCGGTCCATGGAATCCTTGACGCCGTCCTTGTCCTTGTCGCCATCGCGCTTGCCGCCCAGCATCAGCGAGATGCCGGCTTGGGCGCCCACATGGAAGTTGGAGCTCGTCGAGATGATACCAGCCAGCGGCGCCGGGGTGTTGCGGCTCTCGGGGCTGCCGATGTAGTCCCCGGTCAGGTCGAGCCGGATCGAGAAGACGTCACCGGTGCCCAGGCGGAGGCCCAGCAGGCCACCGAAGCCGTTGGCGGACTCGTCATAGCTGTCCCGGAACATGTTGCGGGTATAGCCGCCGCCGATGAGCAGCGCCGCATGCTGGCCCCAGGGCTGGTTGTACACCAGCCGGGCGTGCATCGGGATGTAGTTGATCTTTTCCTGGTTGGGACCCTCAGCGGCGGTGTAGCTGGCGTCGGCTTCAATCTCGAGGTTCTTCACCACGAAGAAGCCGAGCCGGCCGCCCAGGCCCACGTCATTGCTGAAATTCAGGTCGGAATCGAGCCAGGTGTGGCGGCCGAAGAGGCCAGCCTCCACGGTTCCGGCATTCTGGGCGTAGCCTGGCACGGCCAGCGAGAGGAACAGGGCCATGAACAGCGTACCGACTTTCCGCATCAAGATCTCCATTTCGAGGGTGTTGGGCAAAAAAAACAGACCGGCCTGAATGCCGGTCCCAACTACAATGGTGTGTGCCGTCCTGTCGGGCGCCACTGCTTGGCACTGCTTAACTGACCATCGGGCGCTCCTTGACCGTCGGGGTGCGCACAAATCCAATACTGCATTATAACCTGACGAGCCCCCGATGGCAAGGGGGCGCTTGTTAGGCGACGCGTCGCCCGGCGGCCCGACGCGCCACGCCCGGGCGGTGCCGGCCCGGGGCCGCTCCCACCGTCAGCGCGCCGCCCAGCCGATCTCCGTGCCTACATAGTAGTTCCTGCCCGGCGCGGTCTCGAAGACCCGGCCGGCGTTGCCGTTGAGGGTGAACGATCCCACGTACTCCCGGTCCCAGAGGTTGTTCACCCCGAGGAACGGCCGCAGCCAGGCCCCGCCGGCCCGGCCCTCCCAGCTCATCCGCAGGTTGGTCACGCCGTTCCCCACGCCGGCGATTTCGCCGGGACCCTTGGACCCCAGCCCGGCGACGTAGAGGGTGTTCTGGTCATCGGCGAAGATCGACGTGGCCACTGTGTGATCAATGTCCAGCGCCACCCCGCGCACCGGGCCGGCCCGAAGGCCGAGCCGGGCAAAGCCCTGCGGCACGCCGGGCAGGCGCTTGCCGTCCAGGGTGTCCACGGTGCCGGCCTGCTGGTTGACGACGCGGTACTCGCCGAACCGGTAGTTGGCGTAGGTGTAGTTGCCGAACACTCGAAGCTGGGGATGCACCCGGACGCTCAGCCCGAGCTCCAGGCCGTCATTCTTGAGCTTGCCCGCATTCACGAAATAGGCCCGTCCGCTCACCTCCTGAAACTGCACGATGGCATCCTCGATCCGGCTGATGAAGGCCGAAACGGAATAGGTCAGCGCCCCGACCGTGCCCCGGGCGCCGGCTTCGTAGTTGAGCGTGCGCTGCGGATCGAGCTGGGTGTTGAATCCGCCGCTGGAATTGGGCTGGTTGGCCAGCTCGGTGGTGGTGGGGGTCTCGAAGCTGGTGGACACGTTCACGTACGGGCTCACCCGCGGATCCCGGAGCCAGACCAGGCCGGCGTTGCCGGACACGGCCGACATGGTGCGGCTGCCGCTGTTGTCCGTCGGCGTGGCCTCCCGCTGGAAGTGATCCTCCACGTCGAAGGTGACCGCGTCGTACCGGGCGCCACCGGAGAACACCAGGTCGGTCGCCGGGCTCCAGTGCAGTTGGACGAAGGGCCCGACCTCTGTGACCGTCTCCCGCTGATCCAGCACCAGGGTGTCCTTGACTCCCGCCACGGCGCGGTAGTTGGTGCGATCGTCCCGCATGCGCTGCAGGTCCACGCCCGCGAGCACCCGCACGGTAGAGGCCGAGCCGCCCAGCCGCTGATCGGCCGCCAGCCGGATTCCTCCCACCCGGCGGTCGATGGCGATGTACGTCCCCACATTGGCGCCCGGCCCCTGGGGTGGCGGGGCCGCGATGGGATTCTCCAGGTCCCGGCTGAGACCGAACGCGGCCACCGTGAACTCCCCCCGGTCGTTGAGGCGGCGCAGGGTCATCGCCAGCTGGGCCTGCGACACCGCCTTGTCAGCCGCCCGCCGGATGTTGCTGGCCGCGGCGGAGTCGGGCTTGGCCAGGACCTCGGTGGCGGTCAGCGCGCCCGGATTCTCCGCCATGGGGGCGTCGGTATAGCCGAAGCGGAGCCCCAGGGCGGCATGACTCCCGGCCAGATAGTCGCCTCCGAGGTTCACCTGGGTGAACTCGGTCTGGCTGTGCTGGCGAAAGCCGTCCACCTGCGTACGGCTGACCGACAGCACGCCGCTGGCCGGGCCGCGCCGGGCGGTGGTCCGGTTGTGGATCTTGAACAGGCCGAAGGACCCGCCTTCCACCCGCACCGATTGCGAGAACGGGCCCGGCGCCGCGCTCTCCGAGGTGAGCGACAGCACCCCGCCGGAGGCGTTGCCATAGAGCGAGGAGCTGGCGCCCCGGATCACCTCAATCCGGCGGAGATTCCCGAAATCCACATTGGTGAGCTGACTCTGGCCGTCGGGAAGCGTCTGGGGGACGTCGTCCAGCAACACCTTGACGCCGCGCAGGCCGAAGTTGGCCCGGCTGCCCGCGCCCCGGATGGAAAGCCGCTGATCCAGCGAATAGTTGTACCGATTGGCCACATACACGCCCGGAATATTGGCGATGGACTCATCCAGGCCGAGGGTGGACTGGGCACCTTGGAGTTCGTGGCGGTCCACTACGCCGACGGCGGCCGGTACGCGCGACACCAGCGAGGGACTCCGGGTGACGGTGACGGTGATCTCCGGCAAGGCGACGCCGGCGGAGTCCTCCTGCGCCGGCTGTTGGGCCATCAAGGGTGAGGCGATGAGCAGCAGCAATCCGAACGATGAAAAACGATTCATGACGCTTCCAGTGAAATTGTGGGGCAAATGGCCCATTCCGAGGGCATTCCTGCCCTACCCAAGCAGGAGATGTGCCGGGATCCGATTGGTGCGGGCTCCGACTCGCGTTTGGATCGGGCGACAATAGCGGCCGGTCCCGACAGGGGCATTCGGCCCACCATCGCGTCATATCCCCCAAGCCGGCTCGCCTTGTATCGCCCCCCGCCGGGACGTAAATTCCGGCCACCCATGTCCCTGCAAAACTATCAAGCACCTGATTTTACGACGCCGTCGCTGGCTGGGGCCCCGGATGCCCGATTCGCCCCGCTGCCGGCGGACGGGGTGCTTCCCGAGGGCTTCTTCTCCACGTCCAACCTGCCCACCTACCTTCGGCTCTCTGGCCAGTGGGTGCTCCCGACTCGGCCGCGGATGGATTGCGCCATTCGACGGCGCGGCGACCAGGTCGAAGTGATCGAGCCCCGGCGCCTCAAGGCCGGCGATCAGGTCGCCATGGGCCTGGCCGAGGATGGCTCCGAGGGCATCTACGTCCACACCGTGGGGTTCCTCGGTGGCGCGCGCAGCGCCAACGAGTTCCGGTTCATGTCCACGGAGGTGAGCCGGGAGCGGCCGGTCAACTACGAGGAGCTGGCCGCGAGGTTATTGGAGGAGCGCGGGCGGGGCGGGTACCTGATCTGGGTGGCGGGTCCCGCCCTGGTGCACGCCCGCGCTCGGGGTGACTTCGAGTGGTTCGTGCGTCAGGGATTCGTCCAGGCGGTGCTGGCCGGTAATGCCGTGGCGGTGCACGACATCGAAGCCGCCATCTTCGGTACCACGCTTGGCATGAGCAGCACCGGCCGGCCCACGGACGGCGGCCACGGCCTGCACATGCGGGCCATCAACCAGGTCCGGGCTCTCGGTTCCATCGAGAACGCGGTGCGGGCCGGCCTGATCAAGACCGGCATCATGCACGCGCTGGTGACCACGGGCGTGCCGTTCGTGCTGGCGGGATCGATCCGGGACGACGGCCCGCTGCCCGGCATCTTCAGTGATTCCTTGGCGGCACAGGACGCCATGCGGGAGCACACGGTCCGCGCCACGGGGGCCATTCTGATCGCCTCGGCGCTGCACGCCATCGCCGTGGGCAACATGCTGCCGGCGTATCACACCCATCTCGGGGGGGTGCCCACGCCGCTCATGACCATCTGCGTGGACCAGACCGAGTTCGTCGTCAACAAGCTCAAGGACCGGGGCACCCATCAGGCGTACGGCGTAGTCACCAACGCCCAGGATTTCATGCACGTCCTGCGATTCTACGTCGAGAAGGGCCCGGCCTCATGATCCTCAACCAGCCCGGCTCCGGCTGGGGCCGGCTCGCCGACTACGTCGCCACCCAGATTCCGCCGGCGGAGGTCGAGGCCGTCTGGCAGTTCCGCACCATGAAGCGGGACGGCCGCGAACTGGGCACGGCGCTGCTGTCGCGGGTCGACGGCGACCAGCGGGAGCGGCGGCGGATCTACACCGGGCGGTTTGTGCACGTGCTCAAGGGCAAGGAGCGCGGCAAGTTCGAGGCGTGGCTGGAAGAGGTCGGCAGCGGCCCCGTGGAGACCCTGGACTCGCTGCTGGCCGGCGTGCGCAAGCGCATGGAAGAGGAGGATCCGCGCCCCATCCCGGTGGCGGACTGGTTCCCGGCTCCGGATGGCGCGCCTCGCCTCGGGTGAGGGCGCGGCCCTCCTGGAGCGGTTCCGTCGCTACCTGCGGGACCATCGCCAGCCGGTCACCCGGCAGCGCGACCGGGTGGCGGAGACCGTGCTGACCTCCGACGACCACCTCTCGGCCGATCAGATCCGGCGCCGGCTGACCGAGGCCGGGGAGGCCGTCGGCCTGGCGACGATCTACCGTACCCTGGACCTGCTGGTGGAGAGCGGCCTGGTCCGGGCCCACGATTTCGGTCAGGGGTACCGCCGCTTCGAGCCGATGCCGGCTCAGGCCCATCACGACCACCTGATCTGCGTCCGCTGCGGCAAGGTGGAAGAGTTCATGCACGACCGGCTGGAACGAATGTTGCCGATCATCGCCGACGAATACGGATTCCAGCCCCAGCGGCACCGGGTCGAGCTGTACGGCGTCTGCCGCGACTGCCAGCGGCGGGGTCTCGGCTGAGCCCGATTCCTCCGCGCCTGGGCCCCGTCCACCCGCTGGACCGAACTGCACCCGCACCCCCGAGTCCCAATGGGCTGGCAAGGCTGGTACACCCTCGCGGTGACGCTCCTGGCGCTGTATTTCCTGGCGCGCGAGAGCTACAGCCCCGCCAACATCATGATGGGCGCGGTCATCGCCCTGTTGCTGCCTGGCATCATCAGCGCCCAGGAGGCCTTCGCCGGCTTCGGCAACTCCGCCCCGATCACGGTGGCCGCGCTCTACATCCTTGCGCGCGGTGTCGACAAGACCGGCCTCATGCAACCGGTCCTCACGGCCCTGCTGGGTCGCCGGGGCGGGCGTGGGTCGCTCGGCCGGCTCACTGCCGGTTCCGCCGTGGCCTCGGCGTTCCTCAACAACACGCCGCTGGTCGCCATGCTCATCCCGCCCGTCACCGACTGGGCGGAGCGCACCGGACAGTCGCCCTCGCGCTACCTGATGCCGCTCTCCTACGCCGTGATCCTGGGCGGTGCGGTCACCCTGATCGGGACCTCGACCAACCTGGTCGTGTCGGGACTGCTGGACGCCAAGATGGGCCGCCCGATGGGCATGTTCGAGATCACGCCGTTCGGGTTGCCTGCGGCGGTGATCGGAATCACGGTCCTGATTCTCACCGCCTCCCGGCTCTTGCCCGACCGGCGCCCGGCCAGAAAGGACCTGGAGCAGGAATTCCGTGAATTCTCGGTCTCGATGCGGGTGATTCCCGCCGGTCCGCTCGAGGGCAGGACCGTGGAGGATGCCGGCCTCCGGAACCTGCAGGGCGTGTTCCTGGTGGAAATCGATCGTGACGGCGAGCGGATCGCCCCGGTGGCGTCCAGTACCGTGCTCCGCGGCGATGATCGGCTCTGCTTCGTGGGGCGGGTGGACCAGGTGGTGGACCTCACCGCCATGCGCGGTCTCGAGTCCACTGAGCAGCAGCACCTGGCCGACTTCGACACCGCCCGCCACACCTTCTTCGAGGCGGTCATCGGCGCCAGCAGCCCGCTGGTGGGGAAGACCCTCAAGGAATCACAGTTCCGTTCCCGGTACCAGGCGGCGGTGGTCGCGATTCACCGCGCCGGAGACCGGCTCAACTCGAAACCGGGCGATGTGGACCTCCGCGCCGGCGACACCCTGCTCATGCTGGCCGACCCCGCGTTCCGCAACCGGTGGCGTGACCGGAACGACTTCCTGCTGGTGAGCCAGCTGGGCGGAACGCCGCCCGGCATCGTCCGGAAGGCTGGGCTGGTGGCGGTGGTGATGGTACTGGTGGTCTTCGGGGCGGGCGGCGGGTTCCTGCCCATGCTCGAGGCGGCCCTGCTGGCGGCGGTGGCACTGGTGGCGTTCGGCGTGCTTACCGCCACCGAGGCCCGGAACGCGGTGGATCTGGACGTCATCGTGATGGTGGCGGCGTCTTTCGGTCTGGGCGCCGGGATGGAGAAGTCCGGTCTCTCCGACGTCATCGCCTCAGGATTGATCGGCGCCTTTGATGGGTTCGGACCGATGGGCATCCTGCTCGGCATTATCCTGGCCACCGTCCTGGTCACCGAATTGGTGACCAACAACGCGGCTGCGGCGCTCATGTTTCCGATTGCCTGGGCCACCGCGCAGAAGGTGGGCGCGGATCCGCGGATGTTCGCCATGGTCGTTGCCACGATGGCCTCGACCTCGTTTCTGACCCCGATCGGCTACCAGACCAACACCATGGTCTACGGCCCCGGCGGCTACCGATTCTCCGACTACGCCCGACTCGGCGCCCCGCTCACGTTGTGCGTCATCATCACCATCCTGCTGGTGGCCCGATTCTGGTACGGCGTGGTGTAGACCCCTGGACGCCCGCATGGGGCAGGGGCGGGAATCCTAGGCGTCGCTGCCCGCCTCCTCCAGTTCCTCTTCCAACTCCTGCTTCCACAGCAGTTCGTGATACCGCCCCCGCCGGGCCATGAGGTCGGCGTGGGTGCCGTGCTCGACGATCTGCCCGCGCTCCAGGACCAGGATCTGCTCGGTGTCCCGCACGGCGGAGAGCCGGTGTGAGATGATCACCCGGGTCCGCTGCGCCAAGGCATCGCGCAGCCGTTCGAGAATCCGGGCCTCGGTGTGGGTGTCCACCGCCGAGAGCGCGTCGTCCAGCACCACGACCGGACAGTCCTGGGCCAGCGCCCGGGCGATGGCCGCCCGCTGCCGCTGCCCGCCCGAGAGGTTGATCCCCCGCTCACCCAGCATCGTGGCATAGCCGTCGGGCAGGTCCGCCAGCGCCGCCGAGAGCTGGGCCGTGTCGCCTACCCGCTCGAGGCGGCCATCATCGGGGGCGCCCAGGAGGACGTTGGCTCGCAAGGTATCGCTGAAGAGAAAGGTCTCCTGGGGGACCATCCCGATGGCGCCCCGCAGTTCCCGAAGGTCCAGCGCCCGGAGGTCCACGCCGTCGAGGAGGATCCGGCCCCGGTCGGGGTCGTAGCTGCGGGCGATGAGCTCGGCCAGCGTTGACTTGCCCGACCCGGTGGCGCCGACGATCCCCAGCGCGCCGCCAGCGGGGACGGAGAAACTCACGTCCTGCAGCACCCAGCCGCGTTCCGCGGCGTTCGGGTAACGGAACCAGACGCCCTCGAACGTCAGGCTGCGCCCGGCCCCGGCCGGGGGCAGCGGCGTCGGGTGTTCCGGGGAAACGATCTCCGGTGCGCTGTCGAACAGCGCGTTGATCCGTCCCATGGACGCCTCGCCCCGCTGCACCAGGTTCACCACCCAGCCGAGGGCGATCATCGGCCAGACGAGCGTGACCAGGTACACGCCGAACGCCACGAACTCTCCCGGGGTGAGCCGTCCTTGGATGATCAGGTTGCCGCCGACCCAGATCACCGCCGCGCCGCCCAGGCCCCCGAGCAGCGCCAGCATGGGATGAAACGCGCCCGCGACACGGGCCAGCGCCAGATTGCGAGCGGTGTACGAAGCGTTTATGATTCGGAATCGCTCGGTTTCCGCCGCTTCCTGCCGATACGCGCGGACGATGCGGGCGCCCGAGAGGTTCTCGTGGACGGCCGCAGTGAGGTCGCTGTACGCGGACTGGATGAGCAGGGTGCGCCGATGGATCGCCTGGCCGAACACCGCCATGCCGACCGGCAGCAGCGCCAGTGGGGCCAGGGCCAGGCCGGTCAGGCGCGGACTCAGATGCAGCATGTAGGGCAGCACCAGCGCGGTACGCACAATCGTATCGGACAGGTACATCACGCCCGGTCCCGCCACCATGCGTACGGCCAGCATGTCGTTGGTGGACCGGGCCATTACGTCGCCCGTGGTGAAGCGGTCGTAAAACGGGGCGGAGAGCCGCTGGAGGTGGGTGTAGAGCCGGTCACGCAGGACGGTCTCCACCCGGCGGCTGACGCTGTTCAGCAGTTGCCGCATCCCGAATCGGGCCACGCCGCCGGCCAGCGCCACGGCCAGGAGCAGCCCGATCGCCCGGCGAACGGCCGCCTGATTCCCGCCGGAGGCCAGGGCGTCGATGCCCTGCTGCAGGTATTGCGGGCCCAGGGTAATGAAATAGTTGGAGATCACCACGCAGGCAAAGCCGGCGGCGAATACCGTCCAGAAGGGCCGGGCGTGCGGCAGGAGTCGCCGGAGCTGAAGCATCGTGCACCAATGTCGCCCGGTCGCCAAGACGCGGGCAAGGTATCCGTTCACTGAGGAAAGAGGAAATATGGTCAAGCAGACACTTACCGGCCTCGGCCTGATGGCGCTCGTGGCCTGTGGCGCGGGCAAGGAACAGCAGCAGGCCGCAGCCGACAGCCTGCAGCGAGACCTGGCGCTTGCGCCGGCAGAATCCCTGGCGCCGATCAATGATCAGCCGGCCGCCGCGGCTCCGGCGCCCAAGCCGGCCCAGCCCCGGCCTGCGGCGCCCAAGCCGGCTACGCCGGCCCCGTCCACACCGGCGCCCAGCAAGCCCGCCCCAGCCTACGGCGGCACCCTGGCCAACGGCACCGAGATTGTGACGACGGCCAATGACTCGATCCATTCCCGGCACAACAAGATCGGCGATCCGTTTCACGCCACGGTCAGCGCCGACATCAAGGACGCCAACGGCCGCACCGTGATTCCCGCGGGCGCCGTGGTCACCTTCCGGGTGATCGCGCTGGAACCCGCCACCAGCAAGAAGGACAAAGACGGTAAGCTGCGGGTGGAGGCGAGCAAGGTCACCGTGGATGGAGTCAGCTACGCCCTGGCCGGGTTGGCCATCCGTGACGGCATCGAGCACGACCTCGTCGGGCAGGGCGTCACCGCCGGCGGCGCGGTGCGTGTCGGCGCCGGTGCGGTGGGGGGCGCGGTGGCCGGCAAGGTGGTGGGTGGCAAGACCGGCGCAATCATCGGCGGCATCGCCGGCGCGGCCGGCGGCGCCATCCTGGCCAACCAGACGGCCGATCGCGACGTGGTCGTGGCGCCGGGCATGAAGGTCATCATGAACCTGACGTCCAACTTCACCCTGACACCGCAGTAACCGTCAGGGCAGCAGACTGAATACTCGAACGGGGCCGCGCGATGCGGCCCCGTTTGAGTTGTTCTGCCCGCCCAATCGCCCAATCGCCTAATATCCCGCCCCGCCCCCACCCAGCCGGGGATCCGACGCACCGAGCCAGCCGGTCGAGGTCCGGATGATGGCCTCCACGTCCCCCCAGCGCGTCTTGATCTCCATCCGGTGGCCCATCGCCTCCAGCTGGGCAATCGCCGAAGGCTGGAAGCCGTTCCGCTCAATCCGGATCGAGTCCGGCAACGCCTGGTGATGGGTCCGTGGCGCGGCCACCGCGTCTGCCAGTGACATGTGGTGATCGATCACGTTGGAAATCACATGGTACACCTGGGTGATGATCGTCGGGCCGCCCGGCGTGCCCACCACCATGAGCAGCTTTCCCGACGGGTCGGTCACAATGCTTGGGGTCATGGCGGACAGCATCCGTTTGCCCGGGGCGATCGCGTTGGCCTCGCCCTGGATCAGCCCGTAGGTGTTGGGCTGGCCGGGGGCGGTGGCAAAGTCGTCCATCTCGTCATTCAGGAGAAATCCCCCGCCGCTCACCGCCACGGCACTGCCGTAGCTGTCGTTAAGGGTCGTGGTGCAGCTCACGGCGTTGCCGTCCGCATCCACCACCGAGTAGTGGGTGGTGGACGTTCCCTCCCGGAGCCGGGGATCAAAGGGCGGCGTGGGGGTTGCATGGGCCGGGTCGATCTGGCCCCGCAGTGTCGCCGCGTACTCCTTGGAGAGCAACCGGTCCAGCGGCATGCGCACGAATCCCGGGTCGCCGAGATAGACGTTGCGGTCGGTGAACGCCCGGCGCATGGCCTCCGCTTCCCGGTGTAGCAGGGCCGCGGAGCCGAAGGGCGGGAGCGGCCCGTAGCCTTCCATGATGTTGAGGATGAGCCCCAGGGTCACGCCGCCGGAAGAGGCTGGTGGCATGGAATAGATGGTGTGGCCCCGGTAGCTGATGGCGATCGGGTCCCGCCACAGCGCCCGGTAGTCCGCCAGATCCTTGAGCGAGATCAGCCCGCCGCCCCGCTGCATCTCCGCCACGATCGAGTCCGCCACCCAGCCGCTGTAGAATCCGTCCCTTCCTCGGTCGCGGATCGCCTCCAGGGTGCGACCCAGGTCCCGCTGGGTCCAGACGGAGCCTGGCTTGGGCGCATGCCCGCTGTCGGGGAGGAAATACCGGCGGGAGGCCGGAAAGATGGAGAGCCAGAAGCGGTTGTCCTCAATGGACTCGCTGCGGTACTGGTCCACCAGGAAGCCGTCATTGGCCAGGGCGACGGCCGGGCCGATCACCTGGTTGAGCGGCAGCTTCCCGAAGCGGCGATGGGCCTCGAGCATCCCCGCCACCGCCCCGGGCACCCCCGCGGCCAGATGCCCCTTCTCGCTCAGCAGGGTGAGATCGCCCTCGCGGTCCAGGTACATGTCGCGGAACGCTCCCGCCGGCGCCGCCTCGCGGTAGTCCAGCGCCGCCGTGGCGCCATCGGCGTGGCGGAACACCATGAATCCGCCGCCGCCGAGGTTGCCCGCCTCGGGGTGCACGACCGCGAGCGCGAACCCCACCGCGACGGCGGCATCGGTGGCGTTGCCCCCGGCCTGGAGGATGCGCCGGCCCACCTCGCTGGCAATGGGACTCCCCGAGACCACCATGGCCTGCCGGCCCTCGGCGACCCGGGTCTTGCCGGCCAGGGGCCAAGCGGGGTTGATCCCGGAGGCCTGGCCGGGTTGGGGGACCGTGGTGACCGGAGCGCCGGTGCAGGCACCAAGGACGAGCACCGACAGGGCAGCGGGGCGACTCAGAAACCGCAACTGGACCTCATTCGAAAAGGATCACGTTGCTGGCGGGGGACGGTGCCGGTAATTTACGGCCTGCAGTTCCTCCAACCAAATGACCGAACCCTTCCTCGACCCCCGGCTCACCGAGCGCCGCAACCCGCGCACCGTGGCCATCGACTCCGCCTCGGCGCTCGAGGTGGTGGACCTCATCGCCGCCGAGGATGCCGGCGTGGCCGCCGCGGTGGCGCTGGCCCGGGTGGAGATTGCCCGCACCGTGGACCTGATCGAGGCCGCCTTCCGGGCCGGCGGACGGCTCTGCTACGTCGGCGCCGGGACCAGTGGCCGGCTGGGTGTGCTGGACGCCGCCGAATGTCCTCCCACCTTCGGCACCGATCCGGCCATGGTACTCGGCATCATCGCCGGGGGCCAGCGTGCCATGTTCCGCTCGGTGGAAGGGGCCGAGGATGACCTCAACGCCGGCATCGCCGCCATGGATGGCGAGCGGATCGCCAGCACCGATGTCGTGGTGGGCATTGCGGCCAGCGGCACCACGCCGTTCGTCCGCGCTGCCCTGGGCCGGGCCCAGGCGCTGGGGGCCCGCACCGTGCTGGTCACCTGCGCCGAACCGCCGGCGCTGCTCAAGGACACCTGCGACGCCTGCATTGTGGTGCTGGTCGGGCCCGAAGCGGTGACCGGTTCCACCCGGATGAAGGCCGGGACCGCCACCAAGATGGTGCTCAACATGCTCACCACCGGGGCCATGATCCGCCTGGGCAAGACCTGGGGCAACCTGATGGTGGATCTGCGGGCCCTCAACGACAAGCTTACCGACCGGAGCGAACGCATCCTCATGGAAACCGCCCGTCTCCCCCGTGGCGATGCCCGAACGGCCCTGGACGCGGCGGGGGGCAGCGTCAAGACCGCCATCGTGATGCTCACCCGTCAGGTGGGGCGGGCTGAGGCGGAGCGGTTGCTGGAGGCTTCGCGGGGGCGCCTGCGCGACATCGCCGGTGACCCGCCCGCCGTGACCGGCCCATGACCGAACGCCCTGCGCTGGCCGTCGGGCTGATGTCCGGCACCTCCCTCGACGGCATGGACGCGGCGCTGGTCCGCTTCACCGGTCCCACCCATTGCGAGCTGCTGCACTTCATCTCCCGAGCCTACTCCGATGCCGAGCGGGACCTGCTGCTCGCCGCCGTGGCCCGGGGCACGGCGCGGGACCTGGCTCGACTCCACGTCCGGCTGGCCGAGTGGGCTGGTGAAGCCACTGAGCAGGTCCTGGCCGAGGCTCATGTCCGTGCGTCGGACCTGGGCTTCATTGCCATGCACGGCCAGACCGTCTGGCACGAACCGCCGGCGGTGAGCTGGCAGCTGGGGGAGCCGGCCGTCCTGGCCGAGCGCTTCGGTGTCCGGGTGGTAAGCAACTTCAGGGCGCGCGACGTGGCCGCCGGCGGGCAGGGCGCCCCGCTGGTCCCGATTGCCGATGTGCTGCTCTTTGGCCACCCCGAGCGCCCTCGCGTGCTGCTCAACCTGGGCGGCATGGCCAACCTGACGTACGTGCCGCGGCGGGCGCAGGAAGCCGGCGCGTTTGCCTTCGACACCGGTCCCGGCATGGCGCTGATTGATGCGGTGGCGCGCCTGGTGGATCCCGCGCTCCGCTTCGACGCCGACGGCACGCTGGCACGGCGGGGCACGGTGAATCGCGCCGCGCTCACCCGCCTGCTGGCCGATCCCTTCTTCTCGGTGGTGCCGCCGAAGAGCACCGGGCGTGAACGCTTTGGCCAGACCCTGGCCGAACAGATTCACCGTGAGGTCCCCGGCCCTGATGGGGTGGCCACCGCCCTGGAGCTGACCGCCCGGAGCGTGGACGACGCGCTGACGCGCTGGGTTCCGGGCGCGGTGGAAGTGGTCGGCTCCGGCGGCGGGATGCACCACCCGGTGCTGGTGGAGCGGCTGCGGACCCTGCTGGGTGCCCGTGACGCCGAACTCCTGAACTTTGACCAGCTCTTCTTTCCGGGAGACGCCAAGGAGGCGGTGGCCTTTGCCCTCCTGGGTTATCTCACCATCCACGGACAGCCCGGGAACGTCGTCGCCGCGACCGGCGCCGCCGGACCGCGGGTGCTGGGACAGATCACGCCTGCATGACGCTCTCCCGGCTGGTGCTTCCGGCGCTCCGCTGGCGGCCCGAGACCGGGTTTGCGCACGAGGAACGCGCCATCGCCGACGGGCTGGAACTGGGGGTCGGCGGGTTCATCATCTTCGGCGTTCCCGGTGCCCGGGCCGATGAGATCGCGGCGCTCACGGAATCGCTCCGCCGGCAGGCCGGCTGGCCGCTCTTCCTCGGCGCCGATCTCGAACGGGGAGCCGCCCAGCAGGCCCGGCGGCTGACGGCCTGTCCGCCGCCGGGCGCGCTGGCCGCACTCGAGGATCCGGCAGTCGTTCGCTGGGCGGCCGCCACCACCGCGCGGGAGGCTCGCGGCATCGGACTCAACTGGGTCTTTGCCCCCGTGGCCGATCTCGACATCGAGCCCGAGAATCCCATCGTCCAGACGCGTGCCTTCGGTGCCGATCCGGCCAAGGTCAGCGCGGCGGTCTCGGCGTGGGTGATGGCGGCTCAGGCCGAAGGGGTGCTGGCCTGCGCCAAGCACTACCCCGGGCATGGCCGCACCCGGCACGACTCCCACGATCGCCTCCCCTCGGTCCACGTCCCCTTTTCAGCGCTCGAGTCCACGGACCTCCGGCCCTTCCGCTCGGCGGTCGAGGCCGGAGTCGCGGCGGTAATGACCGCCCACGTCGCCTTTCCCGCCTGGGACCCGAGCGGGCTTCCGGCTACGCTCTCCCCGGTGATTCTCGGCGCGCTGCGCAGCGGCATCGGTTTCCGCGGGCTGATTGTGACCGATGCGCTCATCATGGACGGCGCCCAGGGGGGCCGGGCCGCCGGAGATACCGAGGTCGCGGCCATCGCCGCGGGCTGTGACCTGCTGCTGTATCCGCCCGATCCTCGCGCGGTGGTGAGCGCGCTCCAGCGTGCCTCGGACGACGGGCGCGTGCCGCCGGATCGGGTACGCTCCGCCCTGGAGCGCGCCGGCGCGGCGCTGGCCAGCCTCCCCGCCACGGGACCGGGCGTCACCGCGCCGCCGCCAGGTGAGCTCACCGCCGACGGGGTGGCCGCCCGCTTGCTGGAGCGGGGGATGCTCCGGGGTTCGGCCCCAGACCTCTCGGGTGGGGTGGAGCTGGTGGTGGTGGACGACGATCTGGGTGGCTGGTATGCGCCCGGCGCGAGCGATCTCGTGGGCCGGGAGCTGGCCCGGCTCAAGCATCCCGAGCGATTCGGCGCCGGCCGGGTGGTGCTGGCGTTCGCCGAACCGCGCGCCGCCAAGGGGCGGGCGGGGTTCGGGCCGGCGGCCAGGGAACGGCTGGCGGCGCTGGTTCCCGATGCCAGGCTGGTGGTGCTCTTTGCCCACCCCGGGCTGGCGGCGGAGATCCCCGGCGACTGTCCCATCCTCGTGGCCTGGCACCGGCAGCCGCTGATGCAGGAGGCGGTGGCGCGGTGGCTGATGGCGCGGTCGGGGGGCACCGGGCCGGCATGAGTCTTCTCGACTGGCTGGTCGTTGCGGTGTACCTGGTGCTCAGCCTTGGGCTGGGTCTCTGGGTGGCGCGGCGCGGCGCCAAGAACCTGGCCGAGTTCTTTGTCGGCGGCCGGGCCATTCCGTGGTGGCTGGCGGCCACGTCCATGGCTGCCACCACCTTCAACGTGGACACGCCGCTCTACGTGGCGGGGCGGGTGGCGCGGGCCGGCGTGGCCGGCAACTGGGAGTGGTGGTGCTTTGCCTTTGCCCACGTCCTCCTGGCGGTGGTGCTGGCCAAGCTCTGGCGCCGAGCCAATGTGGTCACCGATCTGGAGCTGACCGAGCTGCGCTACGGCGGTCCGCCGGCGGCGTTCCTGCGCGGGTTCCGGGCCTTTCTCTTTGCGGTGCCGCTCAACTGCATCAGCATCGGCTACGGCATGCTGGCGCTGCGGAAGGTGATGGGGGGGCTGGGGCTGACGGAGGGGCTGACCGCGCTGCCCGGCGACGACCGGCTGTGGGTCATGATGCCGATCGTGCTCATCACCCTGGCGTACACCGCCGTCGCCGGCCTGTGGGGCGTGGTGGTGACCGACCTGCTCCAGTATGTGCTGGCCATGGTGGGGGCGCTCATCGTGATGGGCTACGCTCTCCACGAGGTGGGCGGACTCGGGTCGCTGACCACCCAGTTGCGGGCGGCGGGGCTGGGGGCGCACCTGCATCTCGTGCCCAGAGCGGACGACGCGCTGCTCTCCATGGGCACCTTTGCCGGCTATGTGATGGTGCAGTGGTGGGCGTTCCGCAACAGCGACGGTGGCGGGCTCTTTGTGCAGCGGCTCTCCGCCACCGCCAACGAGAAGGAAGCGGAGAAGGCCACCCACGCGTTCAACATCCTCAATTATGTGGTGCGCACCTGGCCCTGGGTCATCGTGGCGCTGGCCGCCCTGATCCTGGTGCCGGGCCTGGAGGATCCCGAGCTGGCGTACCCGGTGCTCATGAAGCGATACCTGCCGTCGGGCCTGCTGGGGCTGGTGTTCGCCAGCATGCTGGCCGCCTTCATGTCCACCGTGTCCACCCAGATCAACTGGGGGGCCAGTTACCTGGTCCACGACCTGTACGGACGATTTGCGGGGGTGACGGACGACCGCGTCCTGCTGCGGGCGGCGCGTTGGGCCTCGGTGGGCCTGACCCTTCTTGCCGCCACCGTATCATTCTTCATGGACGATGTCGGCACGGTGTTCCGGTTCCTGATCCTGATCGGGACCGGCCCGGGGCTGGTGCTGCTGCTGCGCTGGTTCTGGTGGCGGATCAATGCCTGGGCCGAGATCTCGGCGATGGCAGCGGCGCTGGTGATCGCCTGCGCCAGCCTGATCCCGGCCTACGCCGCGCTCAGCTTCGGGACCAAGCTGACGATCACCGCGTTCGGCTCGCTGGCGGTGTGGGTGCCGGTGATGTTTCTCACCCGACCCGAGACGCCGGAAGTGCTGGAGGGGTTCTACCGGCGGGTGCGGCCCGGGGGCGGGTGGGGACCGCAGCGCCGGGCCACCGGCCTGGCGCCCATCGACGACCTGGGCCGCGACCTCATGCGCTGGCTGGTCTGGAGCGCGGCAATACTCGGAGTGATGCTGGGTATGGGCGCGCTCCTGCTTCGGTGACCGAATGCAGCGAGGCGTTGAGCAGGTGATCCAGCGGCTCCGGCCGCCCGATGGCAAACCCCTGGGCGTAGTCCACCCCGATGGCCCGGAGCGTCTCCAGGGTCTCCAGCGACTCGACCCCTTCCGCCACCGTCTTCAGCCGCATGACATGCCCCACCCGGTGGATCGCCTCCACCATGGCGTACTCCACCGGATCGGTCTCGATATGCCGCAGGAATGAGCCGGCGATCTTGAGCTCGTCCACCGGCAGCGAATGCAGGTACCCGAACGACGACATGCCGCTGCCGAAGTCGTCCAGGGCAAACCAGCATCCCAGCGCCTTGAGTTCGCGGATGAACTGGGCCGCCAGCGCCAGGTTGGCCACGGCCGCGGTCTCGGTGATCTCGAAGCAGAGCGTCTCCGGCGGCAGGTTGTGCCGGGCCAGCTGCTCCCGCAGGTAACTCAGCATGGTGGGGTCGCCCAGCGACGCGCCCGACAGATTGATCGAGGCGATGGGCCGCGAGCGCCAGTGCCGCTGGCGAGCGGCGTACATGGTGATCACCTCCTGCACCACCCAGCGGTCCACCGCGCCCATCAGGTTGTAGCGCTCCGCCGCCGGGATGAACGCCCCGGGGGCCACGATGGTCCCGTCCCGCTCCACCATCCGGAGCAACACCTCGCAGCGGGTCCGCTGGTTCTCCTGGGGGGAGAGCGGGATGATTGCCTGTCCGTACAGCCGGAAGCGATGTTCCTCCAGCGCCGACGTGACCCGGCTGACCCACTGCATCTCTCCCTGCCGGTGCGCCATGAGGGCGTCATTGGGCTCGTAGAAGTGGACCCGGTTGCGGCCCCGCTCCTTGGCGGCGTAGCAGGCGGCATCGGCGTCGCGCAGGACCGCGGGCAGGCTTTCGCTGAGCGGGGTGATCGCCACCACGCCGATGCTGACCCCCAGCGTGAACGGCTGGCCCTCCCAGACAAACCGGAACTCCTGCACCGCGGCCAGCAGCTCCGCCACGACCCGCGTCGCCTGGGCTGGGGGACAGCTCTCGAGCAGCACCCCGAACTCGTCGTCGCCCAGCCGGGCCAGGGTGTCGCGCCGCCGGACCTTCTTCTGCAGCACGGCGGCGAGCAGCCGGAGCAGTTCGTCGCCGGCCACGTGGCCGCAGGTGTCGTTGACGACCTTGAACTGATCCAGGTCCAGGAAGCAGAGCGCGTGGGTGCTGCCGTCCTCCTGGGCCCGGTGCAGCGCCCGGCCGACCCGGCGCTCGAACTCGTGACGATTGACCAGGCCGGTGAGGAAGTCGTGACTGGCCTGGTGGGCCAGCTGGCGGGACAGGGTGCGCGCCCGGCTGACGTCGTGGAACACCAGCACCGCGCCCATGATGGCGCCGTCCCGGTCCACGATCGGTGAGACGCTGTCGTCAATCGACAGCTCGCCGCCGTCGCGCCGCAGCAGCAGCGACAGGTTGGTGCGCCCCAGGCCGCGCCGCTCGCGCAGGCAGGCCTCCACCGGGTTCTCCAGCGGCTCGCGGGTGGTCTCGTGAATGAGGGTGAAGATGGTGCCGATGGTGCGGCCCAGCACCTCTGCGCTGCTGGCGCCGAGCAGTTCCTCCGCCACCGAATTGAGGTATTCGATCCGGCCCTCGGCATCGGTCCGCACCACCGCGTCACCGATGGACCCGAGGGTCACCTCGGCGCGTTCCTTTTCATTGGCCAGGCGGCTCTCGAGCTGTTTCCGCTCGGTGATGTCCCGGGCGATCGTCGAGTAGAAATCCACGGTCAGGTCGGGTTGCCGGTGGCACAGGATGACCTGCGAGAGGGTGACCTCGCGACCGTCCGTCGTGAGAATGGTCGTCTCCCCGGCCCAGGTGCCGTCGCGGGCCGCCAGCCCGAGCGCCTCTTCCCGGAGCAGCAGCCGGGACCAGGGCGGGGGTGGGGCCCCGGGCAGTTGCGGCAGGGTCTCGCGGCCGCCGAGCAGTGCCCGGCCGGCGTCGTTGAGGTAGATGGCGCCGCCGTGCTGGTCGGCAAAGCAGACCGGATCGGTCGTCGATTCCAGCACGGCCGCAAGACGCCGCTGCAGGGCTGACAACGCGATGGCGCCGCGCCGCGCCTGCATGAGGCTGGCGAGGACCGCCAGGAACAGGAACAGGGTGATGGCCAGCCCCGCGAGCAGGGCGCTCCGGGCAGTGTCCACGACATGGTACGCCTCCGCGACATCGTGCTCGGCGGCGATTCCCAGACCCAGCTGCTCATCCCACGTCCAGGCGCCGACCACCAACCGGCCGCGGAAGTCGCGATAGCCGTCGAGGCTGATCCCGGTGCGTCCGGCAGTCGCGGCCGCCGCCATTTCCGTCAGCTGACCGGTGACAGGGTCGGCCAGCAGTGCCGGGGCGGCGCTGCTCCGGTCCGCCTGGGCCAGCCCGAGCACCCGGCCTGTGGCATCGAAGAAGATCGAGCGGCCCTGGGACCGGAGCTGGCTCTGCTCGGCCAGCCGGGCCAGCTGCCGGGTGGCCGGCAACGCCAGCGCCAGCACCCCGATCGGTGCCCCCCGCGAATTCCGGAGCGGTGCCAGGGCGGCCAGCCGCGGGACTGATGTATCACCGGGAAAAGGACTGAGACTGGGAAAGCCATCCAGGGCGCGGACAATCGCATCGGAGGCCACGGCGGGGATCCGCTCGGGGAGGTCGGCCGGAAAGCGCGCCACGACCCGTTCATCCTGCGCCACCAGCCAGTAGCCATCGAGCCCATTGATCTGGAGCGCCTCTTCCAGGGCGTGCTGCAGCGTCTTGGCCGCGCCCAGCGGGGGCGCGCCTCCCGGGGGCGTGGTGAGCAGCCGTTCGGCGGCTCCGCTCACATCCCGCCCGGCAGCCAGGGTCGCCGCCAGAGCCTGCTGCCGGGTGGCCCAGTGGCGGGCCGCTTCACGGGCCGTGGCCAGCGAGGTGGTCAGGCTGCGGCGCACCGATTCGTGGACCGCTGCCTCGATTCGTTCCAGCGTCCAGAACGCACCCGCACTGATCCCGAATATGAACAGCAAGGTCCCCCCCACGGCGATGCCGGAGAGGAGGCGGTCTGCGAGGGGGCGGAGCGAGGTCAGGCGAGGGCGAAAAGACATTCCCGCATGATGCAGGCGGGACACCGGTTCAGGCGGTGATGGGACTCACGGAGGCGGGCGATTGGGCGATTGGGGGAGGAACACCGACTCCGGAGCCATCAATTCCGCATCTCACCGTTCCGTCCCGCTGGCTCCGCTGGTCCCGCTCAGTCTCCGGCCAGCAGCTGGTGCACGAACCGCACGGGAACGCTGTAGATGATCCGGCCGCCGCTGCCCCGTTCGCCACCGTACAGCACCCCGATGACCCGGCCGTGCCGGTCGAAAATGGGGCTGCCGCTCGACCCCTGGGCGCCGTAGCTGTCGAGCTGGAGCAGCGGCGGCAGCACCCGGGACACCGTCCCCAGCGTCAGGGTGGAGGCCACGCCGAGTTGCGACCAGTCGTGACCACCGGCGAGGTCGAGTCCGAGCGGGAAGCCCAGGATCGCCGCGGGGGCGCCCACCGCGACGGCGGCGCTGTCGGCCAGCTTGGTCACGGCCGGGACGCCTCGGCGGATGCTGACTCGGAGCAGGGCCAGATCGGCTTGCTCGTGCAGGCGGACCAGGTCGGCCTTGAAGTTCTGCCGGGTGCCCTCGAAGACCACGCCGATCCGGGTCGCGGTGCCGCCGGTGACGCTATCGGTGACTACGTGCTTGTTGGTCACCAGCAGGGCGCCGTTGGGATCGGTCTGCACGGCAAACGCGGTGCCGGTGTACACCGCGCCGCTGGCAAACTCCACGAACACCAGCGCCACCGCGTCCTTGTTGGCCGCCGCGATGCCGGCAGCATCCAGCGCCGCCGCGCCGGCCAGCGTCCGCTGCTGCCGCACCGCCTGGTCCAGGCGCCGCCGGAGATCCTCGATCAGCACCTCATCATTGGGCGCGGCGGCCAGCTGGCGCTGCAGCAGCTCCGCCGTCCCGCGCACCGAGTCGAGGGCCGCCTGCAGTCCCGCACTGCCAGTGGACAAGGCGCCGATGCGGCTCACCAGGCTGTCCACCCGCTGCTTCAGCTCGGCCCGCAGCGACACCAGCTCCCGGCCGGTCCGGGCCGACTGCCACAGGTAGGCTCCCGAGACCAGCAGCAGCAGGCCGAACAGCACGTAGGTCGTGCGGCGAGCGCCGGCGGTGCGCCGGGCCACTTCCACCTGGATGCGGGTATTGGTGCCGGGCCCCGGTGTCCGGCGGGGGGCAGGGGCCCCTTCCGGGTCCGCCCTCGACGCCGGCGGAGGCGGCGCAGCAGGCGCTACCGGGGGAGCGGTCTCGGCGGCGCCCCCGAAGACCACGGTGCCGGCCACCGCGGGCGCGGCCACCGGCGGGACGGGGCTCCGCCGGGGATCGCCGATGGCGGTGAATTCCAGCTGCGGGCCGTTGGGACCGAAGCGGATCACGTCCTTGGAGGCCAGGACGTGGTCGTTGCTCAGCCGCTTGCCGTTGACGAAGGTGCCGTTGGTGCTGCCCAGGTCGCGCAGCACGTAGAGATCACCCTCCAGCGCCACGCCCGCGTGCCGGCCGGAGACGTCAAGGTCCTGCTCCGCATCGAACTGCAAGGTGCTCTCGGGATGGCGGCCGATGGCGATGTAGGCCTGGCCGAAGATGCTGGTCTGCCCCGCGCGGGGGCCGGTGAGGAAGGTGAACTGCGCTTTCATGGTGCGGACGACGGGGCCGCCGTCACGGGGCGCCGAACAGGAAGTACAGGGCCACCGCCAGGACAAACAGGGCCAGCGCGCCCACCAGGCCCCAACGGGTGCCGGCCTGGCGGTTCAGGGGCACCGGGGCGGGGCTGCCGGTATAGACCGGCACCGGCTCGGTGGTCGCCTCTCCCTCGCTGAGCGGATACACCTGGTGGCCGACCTCCGCGGCGGTATCGGCCTCGGGCAGGCCGTCCCCGCGGAAGCGCACGGCCACCGCCGTGATGTTGTCGGGGCCGCCCCGTTCGTTGGCCAGGGTCACCAGGGAGGCGCACAACTCCACCAGGTCGTCGGTGGCGTTGACCTGCTCGCCGATCTCCTCGCGCTTGACCTGGCCGGAGAGGCCGTCCGAGCAGAGCACCAGCACATCGCCGCGACAGAGCTCCTGCCAGGTCAGGTCCACCTTGACTCGCGGGTCGGGGCCCAGCGCCTGCAGGATGATGTTGCGCCGCTCGCTCTGCTCGGCCTCTTCCTCGGTGAGTTCGCCCGCCTCCACCAGCCGCTGCATGAGCGACTGATCCTTGGTGATCTGGGTGGCGCTGCCCCGGCGGACCAGGTACGCCCGGCTGTCGCCGACCTGGGCCAGGTAGAGCACGGTGCCAAACACCCCGGCCACCGTGGCGGTGGTGCCCATCCCGCGCACCTCGGTATGCTCGCGCGCGTGGGTGTTGATCCGCTGGTTGGCCAGCTCCACCGCCTCTTTCATGCGGTAGGCGAAGCGCTGCGCGCTCTGATCGGTGTCCTGCAGCCAGACGGTGGACAGGTGGGTGAAGATGGCGTCCGTCGCCATCTTGCTGGCCACCTCTCCGGCCGCGGCACCGCCCATCCCATCGGCCACCATGAACAGTGACCCGCGCGCTCCCACTTCATGCTCCCGCACCTCGGGCTGCAGGCTCGCGATCTTCCGCGACAGATCCGCCACGAGGAACGTGTCCTCGTTGTGGTCGCGGGTGCGGCCGAGGTCGGTCTTACCGAAGACGGAAACGTGGACAGTGCCAGTGGTCACAGGGCCTCAGTTCGGCTGTGTGCTTCGGAGGTTGCGCTCAGCATCAGCCTTCAACTGCTGGTAAAGTGTTCGCGGGTTGAGAGCCAGAGCAAGGCCGAACCACCGTGCCGCTTCCCGGAAGTCCTTGTCCTCGTTGTAGGACTGTCCGACCAGGCTGGCCGCTTCTGCCCGCACACTGTCCTTTACGTCGCTTCGATTATAGATGGTTCTCGCATCCTGGCGCGCCCGGGGGCGGGTGCTGGCCTCGAAGACATCGTCGAGTGACGGTAGCTCGACGTTGATCTTCTCCGGCTGCGGGGGCCTGGCCGAATCCCGCCCCGTATTGGGCGGCGGCGGCCGGACCACCTGGGTGCCGCCGCGGCTGGTGTCCCGCTGCGTCGTGGTGGTGCCTCCCGGATTGGTCCCCGGGTTGGTAGTGCCGCCAGCCACCCGGGACGTGTCCCGGGTCGAGTCCGGTTTCTGCGGGATGGGCGTCTGGACGCTGTCCTGGGCGGTCCGCCCGAAGAGCGTGTCCTTGAGCGCAAACGCCCCGCCGCCAAGAGCCAGGACCACCACCCCCGCCGCCACCGGAACTACGGGAAAGCTCCCGCGCGGTTTGGCCACCGGCTGGGACGCGGTGCCGGGGGCGGCCGGCGCCGGCGGGGTGCGCCGCCCCACCACCGGATCCATCCGGGTGGCCGGCACCGCCTTCTTGAGGTCCTCGGCCCGGACCACCTGGGTGCCCGCCTCGGCGTCCACCAGGCCGGTGCTGGCCTGAGCCACCGCCTTGACCTCCCGCCCGAACTCCGCCGCCGACTGGTAGCGTTCCCCCGGGTTGCGGGCCAGGACCCGGTCCATCACCCGTTGCAACTCCGCCGGGAATCGGGTATCCGGCCGAGCCTCCGCCAGGGTCAGCGGATCGTCGGTGAGCCGCTTGATCATCGTCTCCTGCTGGCTGTCGGCAGGGAAGGGGGTGGCGCCGGTGAGCATCCGGTAGAACACCAGTCCCAGCGAGTACAGGTCGCTGCGTCCGTCCACCGGATCGCCGGCCAGCTGCTCGGGACTCATGTACTCCGGCGTCCCGACCACGAAGCCGGTCTTGGTGACCTTTTGATTGCTCTCGTCCCCGCCCACCGCCTTGGCGATCCCGAAATCCACCACCTTCACGGTGTCCTTCCCGCGGGCGGTGGTGACCATGATGTTATCGGGCTTGAGGTCCCGGTGCACGATGCCCAGGTCGTGGGCCACCTGGAGTCCGTCGGCCGACTGCTGGATCATCGCCCCGGCGCGGGCCAGCGGCAGGGTGCCCACCTCCTCCAGGAGGTCGGTCAGGCTCTTGCCCTCGATCAGTTCCATGGCGAGGTAGATGAGCCCCTCGCTGGTCTCCCCGAAATCGTAGATGGCGCAGACGTTGGCGTGATTGATCCGGCTGGCGTTGGCCGCCTCCCGGTTGAAGCGCGAGATGGCGTCGGGATCGGACATCGAGCTCTGCGTCATGATCTTGATGGCGCAGCGCCGGCCCATCTTCACGTGCTCGGCCAGGTACACCTGGCCCATCCCGCCCTCGCCCAGCTTCTTGGTGATGTGATACCGGTCGGCGATCACCTGGCCCACCAGGTCGGTGGACGCGCCCGACTTGCGAAGCGGCGTCCCGTCCCGCTGGCAGAACAGCTGGTCGTCGCCGTACTCGGCGCTGCAGGTGGTGCAGACCTTCATCCGATCTCCACCCGGATCATCTGGTCGCCCACCAGCAACCGGCCGTTGGGGCCCACCCGCCGTTCGCCGCGCACCGCCACCGCCACCCCGTTGCGGCTGCCGGCGTCCAGCACCACGAAGTCGGCGTCCTCGCTGCGGATCAGGGCGTGCAGCGCGCTCATGGAGGAGTCGAAGGGAAACTGCCAGTCGCCCTGCTCCCGCCCGATGCGGACGCTGCGACCCGGGGAGAGGTGCATGATGTCCCGCGGGCTGCCGTCGGACCGGATCTGGGCGATGTTGGCGATATCGGCGGCGGGGGTGAGGCTGCCCAGGCGGCGGGTCTGGTCCTGTTCCGGGGGACGGGGCCCGGGATACCCCAGGCGGCGGTAGCGGAGAATCTGGCTGCCGACGAGGATCTGATCGCCGTCGGTCAGCCGGTGGGCTTCGTCAATGTACAACCAGGTGCCGTTCTTGCTGCCCAGGTCGCGGACGGTGAGGATGCTGTCCACGAAGAGAAACTGGGCGTGCATCGGCGAGAGATACTCGTCGTCGGCAAAGTTGATGTCGGCGCCGGACCGGCCCACGGTGGTCACCGCGCTCTGGATCGGGAAGCGGTGGGCCACCTCTCCCGTACGGTCCAGCAGCGCCAGATGCGCCTGCCCCGGTGGCGGCGCCGGCCGGCCGGCCGCCGCCGGCACCAGCGGTTGCGGCCCGGTGTCGCCGAAGGTGGCCCCGCAGGCGGGGCAGAACTTGAATCCGTGATCGTTCTGGCGACCGCAGCGGTGGCAGGCGCTGGCGGCCCGCGCCTGCGTGAGCCGGGCGCCGCAGCGGCCGCAGAACGGAAGCCCCGCGCCGACCGCCGTGTTGCAGGAAGGACAGCGGGCCGAACCGTCGGCCTCGGCGACTCCCTGCGATGCTTCAGGTGCTGGGGTAGCCATCAACTCCTCGTCGGGTCAGGGACGCCGAAAGCCGCCAACCAGCACGCGCCGAATGCTTGACGATATGGTGATCCTCGTGCTCGGCTGAAGAGGGGGCAGGAAGAGATGCATGCAATCTAGGTTTTGAGGGTGAGAGCGTCAACGGAGCGTTTGGCGTAAGTATTGGTGGCTGTGTACCTTGCAGCCCATGCCCCCCTCCAGCCACCGGCCCGCGCTGGTTCTCCTGCTCCTGCTGGCCGGCTGTGCCCCCGGTGGAGGGGGCGCCTCCACGGCCAGGATCCCGCCGGTGGAGGGCCCCGCCGGCGGGTCTCCCCACCGTCCGGTCAGCCAGCCGGGGGACACCGGCCTGCCCCCCGTTGACCTCGTTACCGGCCCGCTCCGGCTCCGCGTCGTCTATCCGCTGGGCACCGACCGCCTCGATGTGCGCGATTCGACCTTCATCTTCGGCTCGGCCGGCACCGGCGACGCCCGGCTGACCATCAACGGGCAGCCGGTCCCGGTGGCTCCCAACGGCGCCTGGCTCGGCTGGGTGGCCGTTCCCCCCGACTCGGTGATCGACTTCGTGATCGCCGCCCGCACCGCCACCGATTCCGCGGCGCTGGTGCATTCGGTTCCCCGCGTGCGCCGCTTCCAGCCGCCGCCCGCTCCGGTCTGGATCGATTCGCTGTCGTTCTCTCCCGGCCGGCGGGTCTGGTGGCCGGCCGACGAATACCTGCCGCTCAGCGTCCGGGCCAGCGAGGGCGCCACGGTGCGGCTCCTGCTGCCCACCGGCGTAGTCATTCCCCTGAGCCGGGAGGCCGGCGCCGACGAAGTGCCCTGGGGCATCCGCGCCTTCGACCGCGACACCGCCAACCTGCTCACAGTCACCCGCGCCGAGCGCTACACCGGCCTGATCCGGGGCGTCCCCATCGGTGATCAGCAGACCCCGATCCTCGGTCCCGCCACCGACACTCTTGCAGCGCCGCAAGCACCCAACCGCCCAACCGTTATCGCCATCCTCGGCGCCGACACCGCCCGCTCCACCTGGCCGCTGAGCATCCGGCTGCTGGATTCGACCGCCGCCATCGTAGAGTTCAACGACGACACCGCCCACACGGGAGAGACCGACAGCCTCACCGTCGGGCGGGCGAGACCGGGCGCCACCTATCACTGGTTCTTTCCCACCGGTACCCGGACCACCGCCACGGGACGTCTGGGCGACGACCTCCGTCTCCGGCTCTCCCGCGGCCAGGAGGCCTGGGTCTCCGCCGCCGATGCGCTGCTCCTCCCGCCGGGGACCTCCGCGCTCCGGACCACGGTCGGGTCGATCACCCTCACGCCGATGGAGGACCGGTTCGTCCTGCGGATCCCCATGGGCGCCCGGGTGCCGTTCCGCCTGGAGGAAGAGCCCTCCCGGCTCACGCTCCGGCTCTACAACGCGGTGGGAGACGTAAACTGGGTCCGCTACGGCGCGGAGGATCCGTATGTCAGGGACATCCGCTGGCTGCAGGCCACCCAGGACGAAGTGACCATCACGCTGGACCTGTTGGGCGCCATCTGGGGCTACCGCACCCGCTGGAACCGGAGCGACCTCCTGCTCGAGCTGCGCCGTCCACCCGTCATCGATCCCGCCCAGCCGCTGGCCGGACGGTTCATTCTGGTGGACCCCGGTCACCCGCCGCTCGGCGCCACCGGACCGACCGGGCTGCGGGAGGCGGAAGCCAATCTTGCGATCGCGTCGCAGCTCCGTACCCTGTTGGAGGCCGATGGTGCCCGGGTCCTGCTCACCCGCGAATCGGATGCGCCGCTGGATCTCTGGCCCCGCGTCCGCCTGGCGGAGACCGAATCGGCGGACCTGCTGGTGTCGGTGCACAACAACGCCCTGCCCGATGGGGTGAATCCCTTCACCAACAACGGCGCGAGCGTGTTCTATAACCACTCGCACAGCCTCCCCCTGGCCCGGGCGATACAGCAGCAACTGGTGAAACGTCTGGGGGTGCGCGATCTCGGCGTCGGCCGGGGAGACCTGGCGCTGGTGCGACCCACCTGGATGCCGGCGGTGCTGACCGAGGGCTTGTTCATGATGCTGCCGGAACAGGAGGCGGCGCTCCGTTCAGAAACGGGACAGCGGCGCTACGCGCTGGCGCTCCGGGACGGCATTGTGGCATGGCTCAAGAGTGTGGCGAGAGCCGCGACGAGCGTCCCCTAGCCCGAGAGCCGAATCGACCGGCCGGTGCCATCCGGCCCAGACTTTCCTCCGCTTGACGAGACACCGCGTAATGCCCCTGTGGCCCTCGCCACTCTCGCGCCCTGACCGCGCGCCGACACTGCTCCTCCTCGGGCTTTCCCTTCTGGTGCCCCCATCCGCCGCGCGGGCCCAGTCGCCGGAGGACCGCCGGGCCCTGGCGGGGTTCCGCGATTCGCTGGCTGGCATCTCCGACAGCACGCCGCTGGTCGGACTGGAGCAGCGGCTGATCGCCGTGGCCAAGCAGGATCGCAACAACCCCATGCTCCACCTCCACCTCGGCTTCCTGGCCCAGCGGCTGGGAGACCTGGGCAGCACCAGCCGGTACGATGATGGCGCTGGAGAGTTCGAGTGGGCCACCGAGCTCCAGCCCGACTGGCCGTGGGCCTGGTACGGACTGGGCCTCTCCGAAGACCGGGTGGGAGACTCCCAGGTGTCGTTCGTGTCCGGCCTGCAGGCCATGTTCGGCAAGGACCATCTCACCCGGGCCGCCAACGCCTACGCCCGCTCGGTGCGCACCGACCCCTCGTTTGTCCTCGGGCTGATCGAACTCGCCTCCACCGCACTCCGCCAGCGGGTCAACATCAAGACGGACCTGGCCCGCGAGGCGCTGCGCCAGGCCGCCGCCACCTCCGCCGCCGCCAATCCCGCGGTGCTGCTCTACCGGGGGCGGGTGGAGCGGGAGGTGGGAGACATTGATTCCGCCCATGTGGCGTTCACATCCTACCTGGCACTTGGCGGGCATCGCGGGCTCGGGCTGCTGGAGCTGGCCCGCACTCGCTTCCTGCGGGGGACGCTGGACGGGGAGCGGCCCTACTACGAAGGGGCGCTGAGCGACGACTCGGTCTCCGTGGCGGAGTACCGCGCCGACCTGGCCCTGGTGGCGAGCGACAGCGCCCTGGCCGAGTTCGATTTCAGCGGCGGCGAGCGGCGGCAGGCGTTTCTCCGGCGCTTCTGGTCCCAGCGCGACCGTGGCGCCCTCCTGGCCGACGGCGAGCGGCTGCGCGAACACTACCGCCGGCTCTATTACGCCCGGGCCAACTTCCGCCTGGTGAGCAGGAACCGGCACTACGACATCGTCGAGCGCTTCCGGTCGGGCAGCAAGGATTATGACGACCGCGGCATCGTCTACATCCGCCACGGCGAGCCCACCCGGCGGGCGGCCTACAACGCCCCGGGCATGAAGCTCAACGAATCGTGGCAGTACGAGCGGGCCAGCGGCGACCTGATCTTCCACTTTGTGGCCAGCGAGGACGTGCAGGACTACAAGCTGGTGGAGAGCGTCTTCGACATCCTCGGCTTCAGCGAGACGGTGGCCCTCCGGGGCGACCGGGACAATGCCGCCGCCGGCGCCCAGGCCAACGAACTCATCCTCTCCCGCGAGAAGTTTTCCCCGGTCTACAGCCAGCTGCTCACCTCGGGCCGGGTGGGCTCGCAGAAGTACTTCACCGACGAACGCACCATGGGCCGGCGCAGCATCTCGGTCGGCACCCGGAGCGACAGCTACGAGCTGACCTACGCCACCCGGCTCAAGCTCAACACCAGTGTGGTGGTGGCGGGACGGGACTCCAGCCAGAGCCTGCTCCACATCACCTACGCCATTCCCGGCTCGGCCCTCAAGGAAGTCCCCTCGCAGCGCGGCCACCTGTATCCGGTGCGCCTGCGGTTCAGCGTCATGGACCTCGCCGGCCGGCTGGTGGGCCGGGTGGACACCACCCGGCTGTTCGTCTCCCAGGCGCCGGTGCCCACGCAGGAGCACCTGGTCGGCCGGATCGCGGTGCCGGTGATCCCCGGCACGCTGCTGTATCGGCTGGCGGTGGAGCAGGGGGACGACAACGGCATCATCCTGGCCGCCGACACCATCAGCGCCGGCGACTTCTCCGGGGCCCGCTTCGAGCTGAGCGGCATCGTGCTCGGCGCGCGCGAGGCCAACCTGACCTGGCGCCCCTTCACCGCCGACACCGTCTGGTTCAATCCGCTGGGCCGCTTCCGCCAGAGCGGCGAGATGGAGGTCTACTACGAGGTCTACGGCCTGAATCCCGGGGACCAGCTGCACACCGAGCTGCTCATCACCAAGCAGGGCGGCGGCGGCCTCCTCGGCATCTTCGGCTCCCGCAAGCCGGCCATCCGGCTGGGCTTCGATGACGCGGCGGAGGGCGATGCGGCCCGGGTCCACCGCACGGTCTCCCTGGAGAAGCTCAGCACCGGCCGATACTGGATCGAAGTGGTGGTCAAGGATCCCGCCGGCGCCGAGCGTCGGAGCCGGAGCGGCTTCGAGGTGAGCAAGTAGCCGGGGGGCGCTCCTAACTTCCTGCCCGGCTGCGGCTTGACTGCCTTACGCCGAATCGTCTACTGTTCGGCCATGTTCTGTTCCCGCTGTGGAACCGAGGTCACGCAAGCTTCGCAGTTCTGCCCCACCTGCGGGCTCGATCTCCGGGCCAGCGCTCCCGTTCCGGCCATCACCGCCAACGACGTCGCCGAACTGGACCTGGTTCGGGAGGCCGTGGCCGCGGAGTACGAGCTGGTGGAGGAGCTGGGGCGCGGCGGCATGGCCGTCGTCTACCGTGCCCGGGAGCTGCACCTGGAGCGGGAGGTGGCGGTCAAGGTGCTGCCCTTCTCGCTGGCCTTTGACGGCGACTTCGTGGAGCGGTTCACCCGCGAAGCCCGCACCGCCGCCTCGCTCGAACATCCCAACATCATCCCCATCTACCGCGTCACCAAGACCGGGCGGGTCATCTACTTCGTCATGAAGTACCTGCGCGGCGGCTCGCTGTCGCGGGTAATGCACGAACGCAAGAAGCTGGACCCTCCCGAGATCCGGAAGCTGCTGATCGACGTGGGCGGTGCCCTGGGCCACGCCCACAAGAGCGGCATCGTGCACCGGGATGTGAAGCCCGACAACATCATGTTCGACGAGCATGGAGTGTGCATCGTCACCGACTTCGGCATTGCCAAGGCGGGCACCAAGTCGCGGCTCACCGGCACCGGCATGGCCATCGGGACCCCGCACTACATGTCGCCGGAACAGGCCCGGGCCCAGAACATCGACGGCCGCTCGGATCTCTACAGCCTGGGCGTGGTGGCCTACCAGGCGCTGGTGGGGGAGCTGCCGTACGACGGCGAGGACAGCTTTGCCATCGGCTACAAGCACATCATGGAGCCGATCCCGGTGCCGCTGCTGGACACCCCGGACGAGCGGCGGCTGTTCGAAATCATCAAGCGACTCCTGATGAAGGACCCGTTCGACCGGTTCCAGACCGCCGAAGACCTGCTGAAGGTCCTGGCCGGGCAGCCGCAGGCCCCGATGTTCGCCAACAGCGCCATGGCCAGCGCCGGCGGGCGGCGGCTGTCGCAGGCCCAGGCGGTGATGGCGGTGCAGTCCACCACGCCAGTGCCGGGCGTCCAGACCCCTCGGCCGGTGTTCCCATCCCCGCCGGCCGGGCAGAGTTCCTCGCTGTCCGGAGAGCTGGATACCCCCAGGCGTCCGGTCATGCGCCGGTCGGTGGCGGCGGAACTCCCGCCCAGGACCGGCCGCTGGGCCCCTTGGTTCATGGCCCTGCTGGCCATCGGCGGGTTCGGCTTCGGCGGCTGGTATCTGTATAAGGAAGGGCTCCTGGGCGGCAACCCACCCAGCACCCAGGCGCCCGCCCCGCAGGACAGCGTCCTCACCCCGGATGGAGGCGGCGCCCCAGCGCTGCCGCAGGCGGTGGATCAGGGCGCCGGCGAATTCGACCTCACCCCCGAGACGGCCCAGCCCATCCCGTCGCAGACCAGCAGCGTGGCGGCGGTGTCGCCGCCAATCTCCGCGCCGCCGGTGGTGCGGGACAGCGGCACGCTGCTCCTGCGCGGCCTGCCGGCCGGCTCCCAGGTGATGATCGACGGCGCCCAGCTCAGCCAGACCAGCCCGCAGATCCGGCTGCCGGCCGGCGGGCACGAGGTCGGGATCCTGGCCCGCGGCTATCCGTTCTTCAGCGACAGCGTCGAGATCGTGGCGGGCCAGCTGCTGACGTATACCCCGACGCTGGGTACCGCGCCCGCCTCGCTGGTCCGCTCCGACTCGGCGGCGGAGGACTGGCGCCGGCGGCTGGCCGCGCTGGACTGCGACAATCCCAAGCTCGCCAACCGCTTCGGCGCCCGCTGCTACGACCAGCGGCCGCTGCTCCAGTCCAACCTGGTGCCGATCCCGGCCGGGGTGAACGGTATCCCGCTGCCGGTCCGGCTCATCGTCAAGGTATCGAGCCAGGGAAAGACCCTGGCCATCCGGACCCCGCAGGGCGCGGGCGACCCGGTCTTCATCCGGGCGGTCGAGAGCTTTGCCCTGGGGGTCAAATGGACGCCGGCCCAGCGGGCGGGGCAGCCGGTGGACGGCTGGACCCAGGTCATCTTCCAGCCGGACGTGCCGTGACCCAGCCGCAGATCCACCCCACCGCTTTTGTGGCGCCGGGTGCCATGGTGATGGGGGACGTCGTGCTGGCGGAGCAGTCCAGCGTCTGGTACGGCTCGGTCCTCCGGGGCGACATGGCCCCGATCCGGATCGGCAGCCAGACCTGCCTCCAGGACGGCACCATCGTCCATGTGGACCACGAGATCCCCTGCATCATCGGCAACCGGGTCGGAGTGGGGCACCGGGCCCTCCTGCACGGCTGCACGGTTGAGGACGACTGCCTCATCGGCATGGGCGCCATCCTGCTCAACCGGGTCCGCGTGGGCCGGGGCAGCGTCATCGCTGCCGGGGCGCTGCTCACTGAGGGCCTCCACATCCCGCCGGGGTCGCTGGTCATGGGCATGCCGGGCAAGGTGGTCAAGCCGGTGAGCGACGCCCTGACGCGCCGGATCGAGGAGACCTGGCGGCACTATGTGGACCAGGCGGAGGCGCATCGGAGTGGGAAGTACCCGGTGGTTTGACGGTTTGACGGTTTGACGGTTGGGCGGTTGGGCGGTCGGACGGTTGGGCGGTTGGACGGGTGGGCGGATGGGTGGCTGGACGGAGAGGACCATCCCCCTCGGTCCGAATCCGGCAAGCGCGCGGAGAAGCGTCTCGGCTTGGCCGCGACACGACCGCCAACACGTTTGTGATGTGAAAAGTCATTTCCCGCGTAAAACCGTGGATTCAGGGCCTATTGGCGCCGAGCCGATTCGCCCGTAACTTTGACAGCGGTTTCTCCTCCAGTTTCCTCCGCGTCACTACATTACTGTTCAGGCGTTACACTCTCCTCGCCTCGGCTTCAGGGACGGGTCATGACCACTTCCGGCAATTCCCACACGCTTGACCTCTCCGCCAACGCCATCACGGTCCTGGAAAAGCGCTACCTCATCAAGGACGACCAGGGCAAGCCGACCGAATCGGCGGTGGACCTCTTCTGGCGGGTGGCCCGGACCATCGCGGAGCCGGACCGGAAGTACGGGGCGTCGGCGGGGGCTGTTGAGGCGCTGGCGGAGGCCTTCTTCGGGCTCATGGGACACCGGATGTTCATGCCCAACAGCCCTACTCTCATGAACGCCGGCCGGCCGCTGGGCCAGTTGAGCGCCTGCTTCGTGCTGCCGGTGGAGGACACCCTGTCCAACGGCCGGGACGGCATCTATGACACCCTCCGGTCCATGGCGCTGGTGCACCAGTCGGGCGGGGGGACGGGCTTCTCCTTCTCCCGGCTCCGGCCCCAGAACGACATCGTCCGCTCCACCATGGGGGTGGCCAGCGGGCCGGTCTCGTTCATGACCCTGTACGACGCGTCCACTGACGTGGTGAAGCAGGGCGGCACCCGTCGGGGCGCCAACATGGGCATCCTCCGGGTGGATCACCCGGACATCATGGAGTTTGTCACCTGCAAGGACGACACCTCCAAGATCACCAACTTCAACATCTCCGTGGCGGTTACCGACGCCTTCATGGCCGCGGTGGACGCCGACAGTGAATACGACCTGATCCACCCCAAGACCAAGCAGGTGGTGGGCCAGCTCAAGGCCCGCGAGGTCTGGAACCGGATCATCCACGGCGCCTGGAAGACCGGGGAGCCGGGGGTGTTCTTCATCGACCGCGCCAATCATTACAACCCGGTGCCGCAACTGGGAGCCTACGAGGCCACCAACCCCTGTGGCGAGCAGCCGCTGCTGCCCTACGACGTCTGCAACCTGGGCTCGGTGAACGTCGGGTACTTCGTGAAGGATGGCGAGGTGGACTGGGAGCACATGCGCCAGATCATCCACCTCTCCACTCACTTCCTCGAGAACGTCATCGACGCCAACAACTATCCGCTGCCGGAGATTGATGCGCTCTCCAAGCGGATCCGGCGCATCGGCCTGGGCGTCATGGGCCTGGCAGACCTGCTGATCAAGATAGGCCTGGCCTACGACAGCGAAGCGGGCGTGGAGATGGGCCGGAAGATCATGGCCTTCGTGGACGAGGAGTCCAAGGTGGAGTCCGAGCGGCTGGCCACCCAGCGCGGCGTCTTCACCGAATGGGACCAGAGCATCTGGGGTCCCGACGCTACCTGTGCCCGGGACGCCGGGGGCCAGCGCATCCGGCCCATGCGCCGGCTCAGGAACTGCAACGTCACCACCGTGGCGCCCACCGGCACCATCTCGATCATTGCCGGCTGCAGCTCGGGGATCGAGCCGCTCTTTGCCGTGGCCTTCATGCGGAACCAGGCCAACGTCCTGATGCCGGATGTGAATGAAGACTTCCTGGAGATCGCCAAGCGGGAGGGGTGGCACTCCGAGGCGCTGATGACCAAGATCGCGGCGGCGGGGCATATCCACTTTGACGAGGTGCCGGAGCAGTGGCAGCGGGTCTTTGCCACCGCCAACGAGATCAAGCCGGAGTGGCACATCCGGATGCAGGCGGCGTTCCAGGACCACAACGACAGCGCCATCAGCAAGACCTGCAACTTTGCCAACGACGCCACCGAGGAGTACGTGGCGGAGATCTACCGGCTGGCCTTTGCGCTCAACTGCAAGGGCGTGACGGTCTATCGGGACGGCAGCCGGGACATGCAGGTCCTCTCCACCGGCTCCACGGCGCAGCGGGTGGCGGAGCAGGCGACCAGCAGCGGTCGGTCGGAGGCCCGTTCGGACCTCAACTTCACGGCCGGCGCGGGCGCCGGCGGCCGAGCCGAGTCGGCCGATCTGCATGGGGAGCTGGCGGAGATCCGGGCGGAGAACGAGCGGCTGCGGTCCTTGGTGCTGGAGCTGGAGGCGGAGAGCATGCAGCGCCGCCAGAAGCGCTCTCGTCCCGATGCGCTCCGCGGCAGCACGCGCCGAGTGGAGACCCCGCTGGGCACGCTGTATGTGACCATCACGGAAGACGATCGCAGCCAGCCGTTCGAGGTCTTCATGAGCCTCGGCAAGGCGGGTGGGGCGATCATGGCGGACGTGGAGGCGATGGGCCGGCTGATCAGCCTGGCGCTCCGGTCGGGGATTCCGATCAAGGAAGTGCACCGCCAGATCCGGGGCATCTCCTCGGACCGCGCCATCGGCCTGGGCCCGAACAAGGTCCTGTCGGTGCCGGACGCGGTGGGCATTGCCATCGAGAAGTGGATGCAGGAGAAGCAGGGCATCCAGCAGGAGCTGTTGCCGGGGGCGGTGCCGCCGACGCTGGGGTCGCTGACCTCGATGCCCGTGATGGGCCGTCCGTCGGACGACATGGGTGGCATGTCTCCCCAGGGCGAGATGTTCAGCCACCGGAGCGATCCGGTGCTGGCGGGCGCCTGTCCCGACTGCGGCTCGCAGCTGGAGTTCGCGGAGGGGTGCAACAAGTGCCACGTGTGCGGGTTTTCGGAGTGCGGGTGATTCTCTGACAGGGTAGGGCGGGGGTGTAGGCCCCGACTGTCACAGGTGCGTGGTAGGATGAGCCCCGGGGCCGGACGTGCTGTCCGGCCTTGGGGTGTTTTGTGATGGGGCGGGGGAATTGTCAGGGGCAACTTCTGCCGGGTGGTTAGGGGTGTCTTGCCCCCGTTGCTGATTGGGATAGTTTGTGAGGCGGGGGCGGGATCTGGGGTCCGCCAGCGGAGTTGAGGAGCGTTGGTCTGGCTTGGTGATGGTCGGGTCGGCCTGATTCGAGGGTCTCGCCATGCGCCTTTCTACCCTGGCCGTCCTGTTGACATTGGCGGCGGGGCCCCTGACGGCCCAGAACCATCCCTACACCGCGCGGACCACGCTGCCAGAAGGCCGCCAGATGGTGGCGGTGTACATCGGCGCGACCTCGTGTGTACCCTGCCATCGGCCCGAGTTGAAGGCCGCGATCATCAGGATGAAGTCCCTGCTCCTCGATCAGGCGACCGAGGCGGGCCGGAGCTTCGCGGTGATCGGCGTGGCACTGGACTGGGCTGTGGCCGAGGGAATCGCCTTCCTTGCCCCGCTTGGCGAACTCGATGAGGCCATTGTCGGAAGCAATTGGGTCAACACCGGAGCGATCCACTTTGTCTGGCAGGACACTACGTCCAGCGCCGGCATTCCCCAAGTCGTGATCCTGGAGCGGAGCGTTCAGGCCGGGGGCAGCGGCATTGAGGTGGGGCCGGAGCGCATCCTGAGGCGCCTGGTCGGTGCGGAGACCATCGAGCAGTGGGTGGCTCAGGGGGCGCCGGTACGGTTGCTCCCGGAGGGCCGCCAGTGAGGCTGCAGGGTCCCGGCCGGCGCTGAGGCTGACGGGTAACCCTGATTTGGCGGCCGCCCGGGCGACCGGCCGGGGGGTCGGAACGGCCTGCCGGGTGCCGGGAACGACTGGCCCAACTCCGACCGCGACAGTTCGGGAGGTGAATTCGACCGTTCGGGTGGTGGGTTCGACTGTTGGAGTGGTGGGTTCGACTGTGCGAGCGTCAGGTTCCACCGAGCGGGCGTCAGGTTCGACTGTGCGGGTGGTGGGTGCGACCGCGCGGGCGGTGAGGTACCACCGGGCGCGCTGCGAGCGCGGCTGTAATGGGTGAGCCAGGGCAGCGACCGGGTGGAGAAGGCGGGTGGCGGGGCTTGGAAGGGGGCCGATTGCGCTTGGAAGCGGCCCGATGGGACTTGGACCTCGCCCGGGAGTGCTTGGATGTCGCCCGAGATTACTTGGATATGGTCCGGTTGGACTTGAGTGCGGTCCGATTGGGCTTGGACTGGCTCCGGCGGGAGTGGGATGGAGGGCGTGGCTGCGGCGGGAGGCTGTCGCGGTATTTTGAGGGACTTCGGCAGGGCTTGGAGAGGCTGTGGGGGGGTGGGGGCGGGGGCGCGAAAGTTGGCTGGAGGGGGCAAAGTGGGAGTGGGGGGGGCGCCAGGAGGCCCAGTATGGTTCGGGTGAGGATAGCCCGGGCCTTTGGCGGGGTGTGCGGGGAGGGCAGGGGAATCTCCGGCGGGGCAGGGCTCGATGAGGGATGCGGGCCAGTTCTTGGGGAGTGCCAGGGGTAGCTAATGTTCCGGGGTGAGGCAGTGGAACATGATGTTAGGTGTCAGGACTTGAGCTGGCCGATTCTGTTCTCTAGCGCTTGGCGATCCTTCGCACTAACTTCGGCGACCCCCGCAAACTCTCATTGTCAGGTTGACCGCGCATGGCTACCACTCGCGAGATCGAGCTGTCCCGCCTACGCCTTGATCCTACCAATCCTCGCCTGGACGATGGCAAGCAAACCCAACGCGAAGCTCTGACGGCGATGTTAGAGGCACAGGGCGGCAAACTTGTCTCGTTGGCGCGTGATATCACACACAACGGGTTAAGCCCACTCGACCGCTTCCTGGTCATGGAAGTCGAGGATTCCCAAGATGAGTATGTCGTCCTCGAGGGAAACAGGCGACTGACCGCGCTCAAGCTCTTGCTCAATCCAGACCTCGCCAGTGGCCAGCTGACACCGGCGGAGGTCAAGGCCCTCAAGGTGCTCAGCCCATCTAGCCAGTACAAAGGCGATTCCCTCATGGACTGCGTCTTGGTGGAGTCCAGGGACCAGGCCATCCATTGGCTCCGGCTCCGCCATGGTGGACAGCTAGACGGTGCGGGTACCGTCGACTGGGGAGCTCCTGAGCGAACAAGATTTGAGAGTAGATCCGGCAAGTCATCGCCTGAACTTCAGCTTCTCCAGTTCGCCGTAGCACAGGGTGCGATCTCCGAAGACCAAGCGAACCTGGTCTCGATCACCAATCTCCGCCGTTTGCTTAGTGACAAGGGCGTGCGTGATGCCATCGGCATCGAGATCGACCGCAAAGAAGGAAAGGTCTCAACTGCCTATCCGGTCGAGGAGGTGCTGAAGCCCGTCGCCAAAGTCTTGCACGACCTATCCTCCGACGGCTTTGTGGTCGGGAACATCTACACCAAGGAAGATCGTGCCGCCTATATCAAAAGCCTCAGCCGTACGCAGCGACCCGATCCGAAGACACGCAAGCCGGCTGCGGCTGCGCTTGCGGCCACGGCAGGGCCCACCCCCGCTTCCGCTACCACCACGAAACCGAACGCAGGCGGCAAAGTACGAGCCCGCCGAAAGACTGTGGCTCCAACGACTACCGGTCTTAAGATCGATCAAAAGCGTTTGAAGGATATCTACCGCGAACTTCAGCGCCTGAAGGTTGAGGACCATCCGAACGCCGGCGCCGTCCTCCTACGAGTATTCCTCGAGCTGACCGTAGACAACTATCTGAAGCGTCACGGCATCACCCCATTGGGTACGAAGGTCACTCTGGCGAGCAAGCTCCAACAGGTGCACAATGATCTTCTGGCGAAAGCGATAATGACGAAGCCAGAGCTTTCGCCTGTCAGGAAGGCGATCTCCGGAAAGGATCTGATGGCAGCTTCGATCCCGCTATTCAATCTCTATGTCCATGAGTTCAACCTGACACCCTCTCCTGGCGATGTTCGTACCGCCTGGGACAACCTTGAACTGCTTTTCATCCGTGTCTGGACCTGAGCTATGATACTGGGTGCCACGACCGGCGCTGCCTTTCAGCCCGCTAGCCCCCTTCGCTATCCAGGTGGGAAAGCAAAGCTGACACCTTTCATCAAGCAGCTATTTGAGACGAACAACCTCTGCGACGGCCACTACGCCGAACCGTATGCTGGTGGAGCCAGTGTAGCGCTTTCCTTACTCTTTGATGAGTACGTTCGTCGGGTTCACATTAACGACCTTGATCGCTCCGTATTTGCATTCTGGTGGTCTGTGCTCAATGAGACAGATCGCCTATCCAGGCTTATTAGAGACACCCCAGTCACCCCAGCCACCTGGCTGCGGCAGAAAGAGGTTCAGACGAGGAAGGCCAAGGCGAGCCTATTGTCTCTCGGGTTCTCAACATTCTTCCTAAATCGCACGAGCCGCTCTGGCATCGTCGCGTCTGCAGGAATGATCGGAGGCAACGGCCAGGATGGTCGCTGGAAGATTGACGCACGATACAACATCCAAGGCCTCATCCAACGTGTACACAGAATCGCCGCGTATCGGTCTCGGATTGCCCTAACGAACAAAGATGCCGTGGACTTCTTGGGAGCGCTTGCGACAGAGCTCCCGGAGCGCGCGCTAGTCTACCTCGACCCACCATACTTCGTAAAGGGAAGACGGCGCCTGTACGCCAACTATTATGCCCCCAGCGATCACGCCCTCGTCGCGGACGCACTGGATTCCTTCCCGCACCGTTGGGTCACCTCGTACGACTACGCGCCCGAGATTCTGACCCTGTATCGCCATCATCGGTGTTTCGTCTACAGTCTTGCGTATACTGCCGCCCTGAGGCGCAAGGGCTCGGAAGCCATCTTTCTGTCCGACGACCTCCAAATGCCGTCCCGTGCCCGTGCTCGTGACGCACTACCATCGACTCGTGCCACCTAGTCTCCGCTTGAAGCTGACTTCCTAGGCCGTCGGTGTTGTGGCGCCCGAGGCACTACCGAAGGGCGTCCTGTTCCCTTGCGCTAGCGTACCTCGATCCACTGCCTATGCGGAGTCGTAGCCGCCCTGAGGACCTCACCCTACTCGGAGTCCTGCGCGTTGATCTACAGTCTCTTGGTTGGGTCAGAACCTTCCGGAGCAGCGGCCGAAGAGTTCCACACTTCTGGCGGCCGGTTTCTGGAGTACACAAGCAAGGAGCTCTTCTCGCAATTCAGCACTCTGTCTCGTGAGGCTCGAGCGACCTTGATGGCTTGGCCCTGCCTCTGCATGGCCGAGGGGCGGGGTGAAGAACACGTGATCGTAGGGCGGATCACTGATATCGATTCAGCTGAAATAGGTACAGTCGCAACGGTGCGGACCCTTCAAACGTTCCCTTCGCTGACCAACGATGCAATCTGGCGGCTACGCGAAGCACTGGACATTGGGCAGTGGGAGTTCCATCGCCATCACTGGGCCATCAAGGAACGAGACCTGCTACGCGTCCTGACTGATGCAGGCCTAGCCTTTCACCCCGGCGAACTCGCAGAGTTCACCCGCCTACCGTTACCCGCTCCTGATCGGCGCACCTTGCTTGAAGCAAAAAACGCGATCGGCGGATGGGGGCACACGGAGATAACTGATCTACTACTCGAGGTGGGGGTAGAGGATTTGGCTGTCCCTGCATCAATCAGCCGTCGTGATCGCGCAAATGCCATTCTAGCGTACGTGTTTGACCACCCCTCCTCAATGACCGCTGAAGGGTCGCTTCTTTCGGCATTCCTCGTGCGTAGGGCCGGCGTCACTTCCGGGACCGTACCGGAGCCGGAACGACCCGCCATCACCGAGCCACCGGGTGCAAGAGCGCTTCGCCAAGCAGAGCAGCGGTCGTCAGGCCGTGTGTTCGTTGTTCACGGCAGCAATGTAGCAGTGCGCGCCTCTGTCGTTGACCTGCTGTCCCAGTATGGTCTTCAGGGGATCGTGCTGAATGAACAGCCCAACATGGGCAGACATCTCTTAACTAAGTTCATTCAAGAAGCGGCTCTGACGACATTCGCCGTTGTATTGCTCACTGACGATGACGTTGGAGGAAAGGTTGATCAGCAGGTCTCGCCCCGCGCTCGGCAGAATGTAATCCTTGAGCTGGGATACTTTATCGCGTACCTGGGACAAGATCGAGTCTGTGCCCTAAAGACACCGGGCCTTGAGACCCCGTCCGATTTCGACGGGATTGCCTATATAGCCATGGACGACACCGGAAGATGGAAGGGGGAGCTATATCGTGAACTACTGGCAGCGCGTCTGCCTGTTCGCACTCTTTGACCTGTGCCGTCTAGGGCCAGCGCCGTTCTCGCTGACCGGCCAGGTTGCGCCCGCGCGTTTTAGCCGGCGGCTTACGCGCGGCGGTCGACGCCCCTGTTCATCGGATTCACATCCATGACCCTCGCCGTTGCCTTCATTCGAAAGCTTCCCGACCGAGAAGATCGCGAAGAGCTGGTCTTTGCTTCTGACAGTCGCCTATCAGCCGGGCAACGCCTCGACCACGGCACCAAGATATTCCAACTACCTCGCAGCGATGCCCTGCTGAGCTTCGCGGGCGACACCAGTTACGCATACCCGCTAGCGCTCCAGCTAGTAACTGCAATTGCGGTCTATCCAGCGAGTGCAGATCGCCGCTTTCCCTTGGGGAAGGCGCGCGGCCACATGGTGCGCGTCTTTGAGCAAATGTACCGCTCAATCCACGGCCTGCCTGCTGGCCAGACCTTGCCACACGAGGCCGAACCACCTGTGCAGTTCCTGTTCGGAGGCTACAAGTGGCAGGACAAGGCCTTTGGGATCTGGTATATCACGTTGGATGATGAGGCGCAACGCTTCGTCCTGCACGATGGGGGCCGGTTCTTCTTTATTGGTGACCGTGATGCGGTCCATGAAGCTCGTCGGCGGACGATGCGACGCCTTGAAGAGCGCTCACGAAGCGTATCAACGATGGACATGGAACCGTTCGAGGCACTGCGTGACGTGATTCAAGAAGGGCGGCATAGCCACGTTGGTGGCGCTCCTCAAATAGCGAAGGTCTACCAATACATGGCGACTGCTTTCTTTGCGACCCTATGGCCAAGTAATGGCAGAATTGTCCCGCACGTCTTTGGCCGCCCGCTCCTCCCACAGGAGTCTTGTGCTTGGTCACTGTTCGATCCGCAGACCTTGCATTTTCGCGCCGACGCGCCGGTCCAGCCTGACCCAGTCGACGCGCCAGATGACGAATAGTGCGGTGTGGCGTCAAACCTCGCGATGATGCTGGCTCGCGTGCGTGCCGTTCCTTTTCTACGACTTTGAAGGCCCTCTGCTGCCCGGGGTGGTTGGCCGAGCGTGCCCCGACCTGCAGCTCTTTGAACCCTTACCCGCCCTTTGCAGCTTGTTCGCAGGTGCTGACCTCCATCCCCCCTCGCCCTCCCTCCCCCAACTCCCCTCCGTTATCGTTACCACCTCAAGACCCCATCATCGCACCAGCTCCCCACCGCGCCCGCCCCAGGGAGCATATGCTCATCCGCCGCCTGATCGTATTCGTCCCCCTCCTCCTCGCCTGCTCCGGCCCCCACCAAGCGATCCCGGACACCGACTGGCCCGCCTACGGCCGCGACCCCGGCGGTACCCGCTTCTCCCCCCTCATGCAGGTCTCTCGCGCCAACGTCGAGTCGCTCACCGTGGCCTGGCGCTACCGGACCGGCGAGGGCGAGCCGCGGTTCGCCACCGACGAGGAGACCCTGCTCGAGACCACCCCACTCATGGTGGACGCCACGCTCTACCTGAGCACGCCGCTCGGCCGGGTGATCGCGCTGGATCCGGCCACGGGCGCCGAGCGCTGGGCGTTCGACCCCGCCATCGACCGCTCCGTCACCTACGGCGACTTCACCAACCGCGGCGTCTCCACCTGGCTCGACCCCGCCGCCGCCCCGGGAGACGCCTGCCGCCGGCGGATCTTCGTCGCCACCGTAGACGGCCGGCTCATCGCCCTCGATGCCCACGACGGGAAGCCCTGCGCCGGCTTCGGCGAGCAGGGGACCGTGGCCCTCAAGACCCGGCTCCGCATACCACCCTTCGAGCCCGCCGCCTACGAGGTGACCAGTCCCCCCGTGGTGGTCAACGGTCTGGTCATCACCGGTTCCGCCATCGGCGACAACAGCCGCATCGCCCCCGCCAGCGGCGAGGTGCGCGCCTTCGATGCCCGCACCGGCACCCTCCGCTGGACCTGGGATCCCATTCCCCAGGACTCGACCGACCCCGCCTACGCCACCTGGAGCGGCGGCAGCGCCCGCCGCACCGGCGCCGCCAACGTCTGGTCCGTCATGGCCGCCGACCCGGAACTCGGCCTGGTCTACGTCCCCACCTCGAGTCCCGCCCCCGACTACTACGGCGGCCTCCGGCTCGGCGCCAACCGCTACGCCAACTCCATCGTGGCGCTGAACGCCGCCACCGGCCGGGTCGCCTGGCACTTCCAGACCGTCCATCACGATCTCTGGGACTACGACAACGCCTCGCCCCCGGCCCTGGTCACCATCACCCGCGACGGTCGCCGAGTGCCCGCCGTGCTCCAGGCCAACAAGAGCGGGCAGCTCTTTGTGCTCAACCGGAAGACCGGCGAACCGATTTTCCCGGTCGAGGAACTCCCGGTTCCCAGGAGCACCGTCCCGGGCGAGGAGGCCTGGCCCACCCAGCCGTTCACCACCGTCATCCCGCCGCTGAGCCCGCATCGGTTCACCGTGAATGATGTCTGGGGCATCAACGACACCGATCGCGACGCCTGCCGGGCCATCGTCGCGGGGCTCCGGAACGAGGGCATCTACACCCCGCCCAGCCTCGAGGGCACGCTGGTGATGCCGTCCAACATCGGCGGGGCTCACTGGGGCGGGCTGGCGGTGGATACGGGGCGGGGGATCGCGGTGATCCCGGTCAACCGGATCGCCGCCATGGTGCAGCTCATCCCCATGGAGAAGCTGACCCAGCATCAAGCCAGCATGGAAGAGAAGCGCACCGGCCTGGAGTACACCCACATGCGGGGCACGCCCTACATCATGCGGCGGGGCTTCCTCTTCGCGCCCAGCAAGCTGCCCTGCTCGCCGCCGCCCTGGGGCGCGCTTGTGGCCATCAATCTCTCCACCGGGCAGAAGCTCTGGGACGTGCCGCTCGGCACCTTCCCCAGCGCCGCGGGCGCTCCCCCCAATCCCGCCGACTGGGGCTCCCCCAACCTCGGCGGGCCCATCGTCACGGCGGGGGGCGTCGTCTTCATCGGCGCCACCATCGACCGCCGCATCCGCGCCTTCGATATAGAGACCGGGAAGGAACTTTGGTCCGCCGAGCTGCCCGCCGGCGCCCGGGCCACGCCGATGACATACATGGTGGGGGACAAGCAGTACGTGGTCATCGCCGCCGGCGGGGGTGGGCTGTTCGGGAAGGGAGATCAGTTCGTGGCGTTTGCCTTGCCGGGGCGGTAGGGCGGGGGAGGCGGTTGGTGACTTGCTCTGGGGTTCCGCAGACCTTCCGGCGGCTTCCACGCGCTTGCCCGGGGCCTCCGACCACTCTCCCGGCGGACTTCATCGGGTTTCCTTCGGCTAGCAGCGCTTGACGATGCGTTCCAACCACTTGCCGGCCGAGGTCAACTGGTTTCCTGCGGCTCCCACGCGCTTGCCGCCCAAGCCGTCAAGGATAGCTTCTCTGCCGACAACGCAGCGCCCCAATCCCTGGGCGCTACATGACCTGGATCTGCAGCATGACCACTTCCGATCAAGTCACCGGATCATGACAGACAAATCCTCCCATCACCCCGTACCACGATCCGCCCAGCGATTCGGTGGCCTGTGTATCGCCGCACTGGGCGGGTTCCTGGCCGGGTTGGCCTACACCGGAGCCCGGCAGACCGGCTCCTTCTCCCTCTACGCCGCGCTGCTCGGCCCCGCCTTCGCGGTCATCGGCGTGGCGTTGTTCCTCTTCCCGGGGTACCGGGAGGAACGGCTCGCGCGCGGGGAATCGCTGGAGGGACTGACCGGGGCGGCGCTACTCACGCCGCGATGGCGCGTGGTGCTGGCACTCGCCCTGGTGGCGGGTGGCGGGTTTGCCGTCGCTTTGCGCAATGGGTGGCTTCAATAACGGCGGTTGTGTTGGCGCAACGTCCTAGGCCTGCCGCCTGGCCGCCGCCCTCCGATCCGCCCAGAAGAAGAAGGCTCCAATCACGCACCAGAAGAGGATGCGCCAGCCGAAGCCGCCACGGATGGCGTCCAGCAGGGCAATCCCGAAGAAGAGGATGAACACGGTGAAGGCAGGGCGCATTGGAGGCCTCCGGCGACTCGCGGGTGGACCGGCCAAGTGTGCCGTCAGGGAGGTGAAGCCGGGGTGAAGGCGGAATGAACCGAACCCGGACGCCGCCGCCCGCGCCGATGGGGCCCGACCGGCAGCCGCCGCCCGGGGCGACTTGCCCAGCCAAGCCGGGTCTTGCAGCTTAGGCGATGCCCTGGGCGCGCAGTCTCAACTGCTCACTTCCGCTTCCCTGATGGCCATCACCCATTCACTGGATGTCACCCGCCGGCGGCTGACCTTCGCCGTCTCCGGCACACTCACCACGCAGGACATGCTCACGGCGGTGGACGCCGCGGTGGACGCCGCGGTGCGCGCCGCGGGGCCCGGGCGCTACAGTGTGCTGTCCGACCACCGGGCGCTGATCACGCCCGCCACGACCCCGCAGGTCGAGGCCCTGGTGGCCCATCTGGCGATGTATCGCGACTACTTTGGCGGGAATCGCTGGGCGATCGTGGTCGGTCAGCCCGCCTCCTTCGGCATGATGCGGATGCTCGGCGTGCTGGCGGAACAGATTCCCATCGAGGTGGGGGTGTTCGAGGATCCGAATGAGGCGGAGCGGTGGCTGGCGTCGTCCCCATCGGCTCCGTAGCGAGCCCGTGCCCGGTCACCCCGGCGGCTATCTTTCGCCTCAGCGAACCTTTTCCACGCGGATGTCACCGATGCGCCCTGTGCACCCCGCGCCGCCCGTGCCTGCGGCCGGCGTCTCCGAGACGCCGACGAGCCCCGGCTTCGCCCGTACCCCGGAAGAGGTCACCCTCAGTGGCCATATCCTGTCGGTGTCTGCCACGCTGGTTGGCGTGTGCCTCACGGTCATCGGCCTGGTCCGTGTGGTCGAGCATTTCCGGGAGTTGCAGACCGCCCAGGATACCCTCCTCGCGTTCGACGCGATCGTCTTCCTGGCCGCGGCCGGACTGGCCTACGGCGCCCTGCGCTCCGCGACGGCCGCGGCCTATCGCCGGCTGGAGCGGGCCGCCGATGCCTGCTTTCTGCTGGGCCTGATCTTCATGGCCGTCATCTGCTTTGTGATCGCCTATGAAATCGTATGAATCCTGCCGGGACGGGTGCGCCACGGCCCCTTCGGAGACCAGTCAGATCGCTCCTCCCGCATGAGCACTCCAGGATCCAGTTCCCCGGCGCACTCCGGGCACCTGCTCGGCCTGCGCCTGATCGCCGCCGTGGAGGCCGCCAAGGGGCTCCTGGTGCTCGCCGCCGGCTCGGGGATGCTGCTGCTGCTCCACTCCGATGTGCAGGCCATCGCTGAGCGCCTGGTGCTCCATCTCCACCTGAATCCCGCCAGCCGCCTTCCCCGGATCTTTCTGCATCTCGCCTCCGAGTCCACGAGCGCCCGGCTGCGCTGGATCGCCGCGGGCGCCCTGCTGTACGCCCTGCTGCGCCTCACCGAGGCCGCCGGGCTGTGGGCCGGCCGCCGCTGGGCCGAGTGGATGGGGGTGTGGTCGGGGCTGGTGTACGTGCCCTTCGAGTTGCGCGGGATGCTGCTGCGCCCGGGTCTCGAGCCGCTGACCGCGCTGGCGGTGAACCTGGCGGTCGTGCTCTATCTGTTCGCCCGCTTGCGACCGGGCCTGCAGTCGGATTCGTTACCGACGCATACACTCTGAACCCACGGCGCGTCCCACGCGCGCCGACGACTCGTGATGGAGGTAGCATGCATGAATTGACCTGGATTGTGAGCGGACTTCTGGCGGGCCTGCTCGCGGGGCGGGTGCTCCGGGGCGAAGGATATGGGCTGTTCGGAAGTCTGCTGATCGGCACCGCGGGCGGCGTGGTCGGCGGATGGCTGTTCGAGATCCTGCGCGTCCCCGGCGCCGGCAGCCTGGCCTTCCACTTCATGTCCTCCTGGGTGGGTGGCGCGGTGTTCGTGGTCGGGGTCCGGGTGCTGGACCGCGCCACCAGGGCGGCGCGCGCCCAGATCGTCCCCGGTGGGGAGGGCGTGGATCTGGAGGCTGCCATCCGCCGGCTGGGGTCGCTGGAGCGGCGGGTGTACGCGCAGCTCCTGGCGCGCGGGACCGTCGCCACCGATGCGGACGCGGAGTTCGAGCGCCAGAGCACCTTCGGGCAACGGGTAGCCGACCAGGTGGCCGCGTTCGGTGGCAGCTGGACCTTCATCGGCATCTTCGGGCTGGTCATGGCCATCTGGATGTTCATCAACATCCGGGAACCGCGGGCTTTCGATCCGTTTCCGTTCATCCTGCTCAACCTGGTGCTCTCCTGCCTGGCGGCGATGCAGGCGCCGGTCATCATGATGAGCCAGAACCGGCAGTCGGTCCGCGACCGGCTCGACGCCCAGAATGACTACCGGGTCAACCTCAATGCCGAGATGCAGATCCTGAGCCTGCACGCCAAGTTCGACGGGGTGATCAGCGAGCGCCTGCAGGTCCTGGAGGAGCGGCTGGCGGCGCAGACGGCGCTGCTCGAGCGGCTGGCAAGCGGGGGGACAGGGAGGGCGGGCGAGGCGGGGAAGTAGGGCGGCTCCGAGCCGGTGACGTGGTGGCCCGCGTGCCGCGCGGAACTTGCGCGGCCGCCCCGCGGGCGACAACCTCCCCACATGCCAAGAATCAGCGTCATCGCCCTCGCGGCAGCGAGCCTTCTCGTCATTCGGCCGGCCGCAGGCCCGTCCCCCTGTTCGCCCCAGTCATCGGATTCGGGCTCGGTAGCACTCACCGGCGTGACGCTCTGGGACGGCACCGGCGCTCCGCTCCGGCCCGGGACCACGATTCTGATCACGGGGCAGCGTATTGCCGGGGTCTTCCCCGACGGGAGCCGTCCGCTGCCGGCGGGCACCGCCACCCACTTCCTGACCGGGAAGTATGTGATCCCCGGACTCATCGACTCCCATACCCACATTGCCGGGGAGCCCTCCGGTGAAGACCGCCCCGAGCGGGAGACACTGCGACTCTGTCGAGCTTTGCTGGGAGGCGTCACCGCGGTGCGCGACATGGCGGGTGACGGTCGCACCCTCGCCTCGCTGCAGCGTGACGCGCTGGTCGGTGACATCGCCGCGCCGGACATCTACTACGTGGCACTCTGGGCGGGACCGTCGTTCTTTGCCGATCCCCGCACCGCTCAGGCGAGCGCCGGTGCCGTGCCCGGGACGATGCCGTGGATGCGGAGCATCGACTCCACCACCGACCTCCGTCAGGCGGTGGCGGAGGCCAAGGGCGCCGGCGTCACGGCGCTCAAGTTGTACCAGGCGCTGTCGCCCAGGCTGATTCGGGCCATCGTCCGGGAGGCGCACCGGCAGGGACTCCGGGTCTGGAGCCACGCCGCGATGAGTGGCGCGACCCCGCGTCAGATCGCGGAGGCCGGCTCCGAGGCGGTATCACACGCCAGTCTCCTGGTGCGGGAGCTTACCGCGCCGGAGCGACAGGTGCTCGCCGAAGCGGGGAGCGACACCACCCACCCGCTGCTCTCCAGCCTGCGGTTCGACACCCTGTTTACCGTGATGCGGGCGCACGGCACTGTGCTGGAGCCGACGCTGTTCATCTTCCAGGACAATCCGGTCGCGAGCCGTCTGGCGGGGTTCCTGACCCGGAAGGCGCATCGCGCCGACATTGCGCTGCTCGCGGGGACCGATTCCCTGGGCAACGGGGATCCCGGAGGCTACACGCTCCCGAATCTGCATGAGGAGTTGCGCCTGCTGGTGGAGCAGGGCGGCCTCACCCCGGTCGAAGCCCTGTTCGCGGCGACCCGCACCGCCGCCCGGGTGCTCGGCGCCGCCGACCTCCGGGGCACTGTGGAGGCGGGCAAACTCGCGGACCTGCTGGTGCTCGACGCCGACCCGACCGTATCGATTTCCAACACCCGCGAGGTGCACCTGGTGATCAAGCGCGGGGCGTGGTACTGGCCCGCGCCGGTCAACCCGGAGCCGTGACGCCCGCCGCCTTCCGCCGGTACGCGCCCGGGTTGATCCCCGCGGTCCTGCGGAACACTCGCGAGAACGACGCCGCGGACTCATACCCCACTTTGTCGGCCACCTGTTCCAGGCTCAGCCGGGACTCCGCCAGCAGCCGCTTGGCGTTCTGGATCCGCCAGTCGGTCAGGTTGCGCAGCGGCGTCTCTCCCACCACTTCCCGGAAACGTTCGGTAAATGCGGTGCGCCCCATGGCCGCCCGGCGGCTGAGCGCGTCCAGCGTCCACGGCGCGGCCGGCTCCTCGTGCATGGCCGCGAGCGCGGCGCCCAGGCCGGGGTCGGCGAGGGCCGCCAGCACTCCGGACTGGTAGCCGGACCGCTTTGCCCAGGACCGTATCACCTGGACAAAGAGGGTCTCGGACAACCGAGCCACCACCGCCTCATGTCCCGGTTCCCCATCCTGCGCTTCTCGCACGATGTACCGGAACGCCCCCTCCAGCGGCGACCCGCGGACCTCCTCGTCCCACCGCACCATGAGCGCGGGCGGGAGCTGCGACAGCAGCGGGTGGTGCAGGTCCTCATCGAACTCGAAATGCCCGCACACCAGCCGAGTAGGTGACTGGGTGTCTTCCTGGCCCACCACCAGCGCGCCTCGACCGGTGAACTCCGCCGTCCGCACCACGTCGTCCACGGTCCGGCACTTGGACCCCGGCACATCGGTCAGCACGTGTTCCGCGCCACCCGGCACCAGGGCCAGGTCTCCCGCCTCCAGCCGGATCGGTTCGGGCTGACCCACCACCTCCACCCAGCAGCTCCCCCGCGCCACCAGATGGAATCGCGCCACCCGCCGGTACGCCGGTACCCGGATTCCCCACGGCGGATGACAGGCCCTGCTTGGCCGGGCCCACCGGCCCGAGACCAGCTCCAATTAGAGGAAGAACCATGGACTCCCTGACCCAACGGCTCACCTCGGCCCTCCTCGGCCTTGCCCTCCTCTCGGGCGCAGCGGCGCCGGCGGCGGCGCAGTCCAAGCTGAACGACCTGGAGATGGCTCATGTGGCGGTCATCGCCAGCAATATCGACATCGCCTACGCCCATCTGGCCCTGGCCTTCTCGGACAACGCCGAAGTGCGGGATTTTGCCGAGACCATGATCCGCGATCACAGCGCGGTGAACGGGCAGGTCGTTGCCCTGGCCAAGAAGCTCGGCGTCACCGCGCAGGACAATGCCGTGAGCCGGCAGCTGCTGACCGACGCCGAGAAGATCAAGAACGAGCTCAGTCGGCTGCGCGGCCCGGCGTTCGACCGATTTTACGTGACCAACGAGACCCGGTATCATCAGGCCGTCAACGGGCTGGTGGCCAACACCTTCATCCCCAACATCCAGAACGCCGAGGTGAAGCAGGCCTTCCAGGGCGCGCTGGCGATCTTCCAGGGACACCAGCGGCACGCGGAGTCGCTGTCGCAGAAGGTGGCGGGCAAGTGAACGGGATCTGGAGTACCGTGCTCATCGCCAGCGGCGTGGTGCCGCTGGCGATCGCCACCTGCGGCCCCGCGCCCCGGCACCGCCAGGTGGAGATCCGTGACCTGACGTATCAGCCGCCGGTGCTCACGGCCGCGATGGGGGACACCGTCACCTGGACCAACCATGACATCGTGCCGCACACGGTGACGCTGGAGCAGGGCGGGGGAACGGACGAGGTGGCCGCTGGCGCCACCCTGACTCTGGTGATCGCGTCCCGCGGCACGCTCCAGTACCGCTGCCGCTATCATCCGACCATGACCGCCCAGCTGGATGTGCGCTGAGGGCGGCCGGCGCCCGGATCCTCATCGCCGGACAGGCACCGGGGAGGAAGGTGCACGAAACGGGCGTGCCCTTTGACGACGCGAGCGGCGACCGGCTGCGCGAATGGATGGGCGTGGACCGCGATACCTTCTACGATCCCGAACGGATCGCCATCCTGCCGATGGGCTTCTGCTACCCCGGCACGGGGAAATCAGGAGATCTGCCGCCTAGGCCCGAGTGCGCGCCGCTCTGGAGGGAGCGACTGCTCTCCCGGCTCGATGGACTTCGTCTCACGCTGGTGATCGGTGCCTATGCCCAGGCCTACCATCTGGGTGGCCTGGGCGGCGTCACCGAGGTGGTGACCGCCTGGCGGGAGCGCTGGCCGGAGGTTCTGCCGTTACCCCATCCCTCTCCCCGGAACCAGCTCTGGATGCGCAAGAACCCGTGGTTTGCGCGGGAGGTGCTCCCGGCGCTCCGGAAGCGGGTGGGGGAGGTGCTGAAGGGCTGATCCCGGGGCTCCGCACACACACCGCGACGTCCCGACCGCGGTGCTTCCAATGAATTGGGGGGGTTACCCACACCGGATTCTCCGGTACCTTCGAGCCAACCCCCTCCCCGGCGGCACCCGCCATGACACGCCTCACTGGAATCCTGCTGACCCTGCCGATCCTGATGTGCGCTCCTGCGGTCCTCCCCGCCCAAGGTTCTCCCGCCTGGGCCGCCTGCCGGACGGACTCGCTTTCCACCTTCAACTGCGCCAGCTACTACAACGGCACGGTGACTATGAACGCCACGGTCAAGGCGGCCGGTGTGGACCAGTTCACGGTGATCACCGCCACGGTGACGGCCGGAAAGGTGAGCTGCCGGTTCAAGACCGAAGAGATTCCCGAGTTCACCGCGCCGGGCATGGTGGCGATCGAGCACGGGAGCAACCGGGACGCCGGCAAGTACAAGGTCAGCGTCTGGTGTCCCGATGCTCCCGGCAAGCGGGTCTCCCGGCGCGACCAGCCCAACATCGAGGTGTACGAGCAGGAGGCGGCGGACTACGCCCGGCTTCAGGGCGAGGATTCCTACGACGGCGGCGACGAGGTGAACGGGGTCACGGAAAAGGTCACCACGACCTGGCGCCTGGAGCGGAAGTAGGCCGTTGGGCGATTGGGCGATTGGGCGGTGGATGGTTGGAGGGTTGGTGTTTGCGGAGGATGGTCGGGGTGAGGGCCGCGAGAGGGATGGTCCGGAGGCCGGACCATCAGTGTCTGGTCCGGCCGGCAGGACCGTTCGTCCCGCGGACCGAACCGCGAAACCAAGACCCCGAACCCCGACACGCCAGCATCGAAAATGCTCACCCGAATCTTGCTCAACCTGCTCCTGATTGTCGTCATCTACTGGGCCCTGCTGTTCCTGGTCCAGCGGCGCCTCGCCTTTCCGGCGCCATCCGTGGCCGATGCACCGGGAGCGCCGGCGGATGCCCGGGTCGTCTGGCTCGAGTCTCCCGCCGGCCGCACGGAGGCCTGGTATCTGCCGCCGCTGACCGGCTCGACCGAGGCGGCGCCGCTCCTCCTGTTTGCCCACGGCAACGCCGAACTCATTAACTACTGGCCCGGCGAATTCGCGGAACCTCGGCGCTGGGGCATGGCCGTCCTGCTGGTGGAATACCCTGGTTACGGGAACTCCGGCGGAGCCCCGTCCCGGAGCGCCATCCAGCAGGTCTTCGAGGCGGCGTTCGACTGGGCCCGGGCGGAACCGGGGATCGACGGTGCGCGGATCGTCGCCTACGGCCGCTCCCTGGGCGGCGGAGCGGTCTGCGCCCTGTCGACCACCCGACACCTCGCCGGCCTCATCCTCGAGTCCACCTTCACCAACACCACTGCCTTTGCGTGGGGGATGGGCGCGCCGCCATTCCTGGTGCGCGACCGCTTCGACAACCTTGCCGCGGTAACCGCCTTCGCCGGCCCGCGGCTGATTCTGCACGGAGCATCGGATCACATTGTACCGACTCGGCACGGCCGCCGCCTGGCCGAGGCGGCGGGCGTCCCGCTCCGGCTCATGGCGTGTGGGCACAACGACTGTCCCCGGCCGTGGCCGGAGATCCGTGAGTTCCTGGTTGGGGACGGGTTGCTGCCCGGCGGGCGCTGAACGGGGCCGGGCGGAAAGGTCCGGTGCCTACCGGCGCGTGGTCCGGCGCCGCCGGCGCTCGCCCTTGGGTGGGGCTCCGCCCGAGGAGCGGCGGACCCATCTCGGCAGCGCCTGGCGGCGCGCCTCCACGTCCTGCACATCCTCCTTCGCGCCGAGCCCCTGGAACAGCAGCTTGGCCCTCGCCAACGACGCGCGCGCCTCCATCACCTGGCCCTGGTCGGCCTGCAGCTCCGCCAGCGCGCGCCATGCTTCCGCCTCGGTCAGGCGGCTGCCGATCGCGGTGGCGCTGATGATTGCGGTGCGGAGCCGCGACTCGGCGAGCGTCGGCAATCCGGTGGCGTGAAACACCATACCCAGCACCCGGTAGGCGTCGGGCTTGTCGGCCACCGAATTGGTCCGGTCGAAGGTGGCCAGTGCCCGCTCGGCCAGCTGGCGCGCTTCGTCGTACTGCTCCAGCGCGAGGTGGAGTTCGGCTCGGTTGAGGGCGCAGAGTGCCTCGAGGTGCACGTCGCCTACCAGCGCAGCCAGGTAGCTGGCCCGGCTGTAATGGCGGTGGGCCGTCTCCCAGCGCTCGCGATCCGCCTCCAACATGCCCAGGTTATGGTGCACCTGCGCCGCCATGCGGCTGTCGCCAGCCTCCTCGTAGCCGGCCAGGGCCCGCAGATAATGCAGCTCCGCCGCCGGGCGCTCACCCCGAATGCTGGCGATATTGCCGAGGTTCTGGTCAATGCGGGTGAGCAGGTGCGCGTTCCCCGCGCCCGCGTCCCGCGCTCGCGCGTAGGTCCGAGAGGCCTCCTCCAGATCTCCTGCCTCGAAGGCCACCCCCGCGAGAGTGTTCAGTGCTTCCGCCGCCAAATCCGCATTTCCAGCAGCCTCGGCCACTGCGTGGCTCTGCCTGGCGTACGTCCTGGCCGCTTCGGATTCTCCCTGTTGCTGATGCAGGACCGCAAACCGGCGTAACGCTTCCGCCAGCGTGGCGTGGTCCTCCGCGGCACGCGCCAGGTCGATGGCGCTGGCCACGCTTGCCAGGGCCTCGGTCCAGCGGCCATCGAGCTGGTGGCGGTGCCCGGCCAGGAGGTGGCCCGTGGCCAGGCCGGTCCCCGCGTCGGATTCCGTCATGCCAATTGGCGTCGGTGGTGGCACGCTATGCCTCGATCATGTGGAAGGGACCTGGGCGTCCCGTCGTCATGCGGTTACCAGGCCAGGGCGTAGCGAGAGAAGTGCTGCAGCTCCGCGGTTGTTCATTGATGCCGGCCATGAGGAGCAGCTAGCGGGCCAGCTTCTTCGTGATGCTGTCATGGTATCGAACAGCGCAAAGCGCAGTGCGTTGTAATACGTTATATAGCAACTGTTTATGGATATTTCAGCGTTGACAAATATGACCTAGTACATGACAGTGGTGGTGCCGCCTGGGGCTGATTTCTCTCCACTCCTGCGCTCCATCTGAGGTGCCCCACCGGTGGGGTGGGGTGGTGGTGCATCACTGCAGAACCGACGGCGCTCCACTCTTGCCCGGGCGACAGGCAACAGGTATGGTGGAATCACTCCTGACCCCCCACCGGAGGCCCGCATGGATCCGCCCAGAGTCGCTCGTATCGCGCCGCTGCTGCTGTGTCTCTCCTGTGCGGCCCCCCCCCAGCGGCCCCGCCGACCATCACCGCCGGACTTTCCGAAGCGATTGCCGCGGTACCCTGGGAGCAGCCCAACGGAAAGTTTGCGGCCCTCTGCCCGGACCTCTCTCCCTGCGATACCCTCTGGATCGAGCCCCGGGTGGTCCGCCTGCCGCATCCCGCGCCGGTTTTCTTCGTTCCGTCGGCGCGCCCGACACTGCTCGTGCTGGAGGGCGATCCCCACACCGCGCTTCCCGCCCTGGAGCATTGGCGGCTTCCCATCCGCTATGGCGACTGGGGTGAGTGCCGGTCCCAGCGCCACGACCCGGCCTGGCCCACCTACCGGCGGGCGTGCGTCGCGGTCGGCGTGGCAGGAGACACCGTCGGCGACACCCTGCACCTGGCCTTGCTGGTGCTGACCCCGACGCGCGGGCTCAGCTGGCCCCGGCTCCGCCTGATGGATCGGGCCGACGGCTGGCGGGCAGAGCTCGCGTGGATGGGCGGGGAGTAACCAGGCGCTACTTGAGGCAACACGTCGCTTTGTGCGGTGTGTGGAACGAGTGGTCCTCCCGGCCGGACCGGACACTGACGGTCCGGCCTCCGGACCACCCGTTCCTCTCACCGCACCCCGCACCGAGGCCTGCCGCCTGACCGAACTCAACTAATCCCTATCGGCTCCCGATACTCCAGGTATCCCTCTTGCCCTGGAGTGCGGCATGCAGGCCTCTCGCTTGCGGTGCAGTGCCGGTGCGATTGTGGTTCTGGCGATCGCGGCCTGTACATCCCAGACCGGTTCCGGTCCGACGCTGTCCCTGGTGATCTACGGATCGGCGGAAGCCCCGCCCCTCCCGTTCCAGGCGGCTGCCCGCCTGGACGGCGGCCCGACCCGGGCCTCGGCCCGCTTCGCCACCGACTCGGCGGCACCCAGCCAGATGCGCATCGCGATGTACGCGCTCTACCTGTCGCCCAATGCCGATTGCACCGCACCGTTCCTGGTGCAGGATTATGGCGCCAATGGAGCCGTCAAGGACTTTGCCGTGAACCAGGTCCTGTTCCAAGCCGAGCCCGAGACCGGGACCTACCCCTGCATGATCTTCCGGATGAGCGACGTGCTGTCCATGGTGCCGGAGCGCACCTTCGGCCCGTGCGACTCCACCCAGACCTACGTGGGAGACATCTACCGCGACGGGGAGACCGACTGGATCGACCAGGACGGGAACCCCATCATCGGGCGCGGGACCGACGATCCCGCGGGCGCGGTGGACGATCACGTCGCCATCTTCTTCTCGACCGACACCAGCGCGGCGCTGGCGCGGGGGGTCAGCACCCACCAGCTGGTGCCGCTCGGGACCCCGCTGGTCTCCCCCGGCCAGTCCACGCTCTACTGGGACATGTCCGGTGCGGTGCAGGACGAGAACGGGTACTGCTCGATCCTGCCAAGGCCGATCGCGTTCCGGTAGGCCCGAGCGTTCCGGCGCCTGCGCCCCACATCGGCCCTGCTCCAGCACGGAGCGCCGCTCCCTCGTCTTTCGCATGACGAGGGAGCGGCGCTCATTCCCAGGCCAGCACAAGCCGGTTCCGCTGCCGGTGGTCCGGTGTACCTTTCGGAACAGCGGCCGTGCGCCGTCTCCGCGGCCTCGCGGATTCCCAGTGGGTGATGGAGTTCTTCTGAAGATCTGGATCGACGCCGACGCCGCCCCGCGGGACGTCAAGGAGCTGGTGTTCCGCGCGGCCAAGCGCCTCAACCTCTCCACTGTCCTGGTGGCCAACCAGCGGCTCCAGCTTCCGGCGGGCCATCCGCTGGTCACCGCCGTGTGGGTTGACGGCGGCCCCGACGTGGCCGACCAGCACATCGAGCGCGAGTCCGCGCCCGGCGACCTGGTGGTGACCCAGGACATTCCGCTGGCGGCCCTGCTGGTGCCGAAGGGCGTGGCCGTCCTCGACCCGCGGGGCGAGGAGCACACCGCGGAGACCATCGGCGAGCGGCTCTCCGTGCGCGACTTCATGGAACAGGTCCGCAGTGCTGGCGAGATGACCGGGGGTCCGCCACCCTACGACGCCCGGGCCAAACAGCGGTTCGCGGCGGCGCTGGACCGGACCCTGACCCGCCTGCTGCGGACGGGAACCGGCTGATCGGGGCGAACCCGGATGCACCGAGCCCCGCAAAACCGATCCGCCGCTCAGTGCGTTGTGCCTGAAACTTCCATTCCACTTTTTCAGCGAGCCGCATCATGTCTCCACGGACCCGCACCGTCCTCTCCTGGGTCGCCCAGCTCGTCGCGGCCGCCATCCTTGGCATGGCGGGCGTCTCCAAGCTCACCGGCGCCGCCGACTCGGTGGCCCTCTTCACCCTGCTGGGCGCGGAGCCCACAGGGCGACTGGCGCTCGGCTCGGTAGAGCTGGTGGCGACCCTCCTGCTGCTCTGGCCCGCCCGGGCCGTCATCGGCGCGAGCCTGGGTGCGTTCCTCATGGTGGGCGCCATCGGCACCCACCTGTTCAGGATCGGCATCAACTACGGTGGAGACCCGAGCCTCTTCATCATGGCGTGCGTCGTCCTGATCTCGTGCGGGGCCACGATCGGGCTCCGGCGCGGGACCTAACGGGCGCGCGGGATTACCAGGTCAAGGATTCCGGTGAGGGGTACCCCGACCCAGGCCGGGCGATTGCCCAGTTCGTATTGCAGTTCATACAGCGCCTTGTCCAGCACGTAGGCCTCCAGCAGCTGGGCTAGGTGCCCCTCGCTGGCCGGCAGCAGCCTCGACTCGCCGACCGTCTGACGGTAGGCGGTGAGGAACACTGCGGAGACCGAGCGTTCCCACAGCCGGGCCCAGGGCTCCAGTCGTTCGGGATCCCCGGCCCGGCGCGCGGCGTGGGCCTGCAGACCCACCCGCCCCGCATAGCTGAACGACCGCAGCATCCCCGCCACGTCCTTCAGCGGTGAATGCTTGGCCCGCCGCTCGGCCAGGCTCCGGGCCGGCTCCCCCTCGAAATCCAGAATCACGAAATCGTGCCCCACCCGAAGCACCTGACCCAGGTGGTAGTCACCATGGATCCGAATCCTGGCCGAGTCCGGCTTCATCTCGGCCAGGCCGGCGATGCGGGTCAGCGCTGTGGTGCGATGGCTGATCACCCGGCTGGCCAGCTCCACCAGGTCGTTCGGCATGCCGGGCAGGGCTTCCTTGAGCAGTTCGAACGCCGCCTTGGCGTGGTCCTGCACCTCTGCCGCCATCGCGGCCATGTCCGGCGCCCCCAGGGACTCCGGCGCAAAGGCCGGGTCCTTGGTGGGTTGGGCCAGGGCCAGATGCAATGCTCCGGTCCGGCGGCCGAGTACGGCGGCCGCGTCGTCCGAGACGCCCAGCAGCTCGTTCAGTTCCGGCGTCAGCCAGTGTTCACCCTGATCCAGCCAGCCGGTCGGTCCGTAGGCGCTGGCGGAGTCCGCGGGCAGCAGCATGGCCCGTTCGTAATAGCGGCCCAACTCCTCCAGCATCCAGGTCCAGCCGTCGCCCTGATTCCGCACCAGCCGCTGCACCAGCGCGAGGGTGCCGGCCGGCGCGCCGGGCGCCTGGTAGTCCAGTGTGCCGGCGAAGGCCGGTACGCCGGGGAAGTTCTGTCCTTCGGTGAGGTAGCGGGTGATCTCGCTGTCGGGACTGGCTCCTGCGTCGAGCCGGCGGAAGAGCTTGAGGATGAACTGGTCCCCATAGATGACAGAGGTGTTGCTCTGCTCTCCGCCGATCCGGGAGACCGGCCACCCGGCCCTGGGCGCCGGCGTCTCGGTCAGCGCCTTTCCTGGCGCGCCGGTGACCGTGCCTGCCTGACCGGCCAGGCTGCCCCGGTCGTGCGCCAGGCCCAGGAGCGTCGTGCAGACCTCATCGCTGAGGAGCGCGTCGTGCAGGACTCCAGGCGCGCCGCCCACACTGACATCGCCGAGGATGGCCCCGGGATGGGAGTCCCGCAGCTGCTCCCCGGGGGCTCCCACCGTGACCGCCAGCGGCACCACATACCGGTCCGTGCCGCCATCCTGGTAATGCACCAACACCACCAGCAGGCGGGCGTGATCGGTCAGGCGGACCACGTCCTGGATCCGGCAGGACGTAATGCTGCGGGCCTTGCCGCCGTACCACCGCTGCCGGGGCAGGAAGCCCGGCAGCAGGCGCGACTCCAGCGTCGCCCGCACGCTGTTTGCCGTCAGGGCGGCCCAGGGATCGGCGGCGGCCAGCGCCAGCGCCGGCTCGGCCGCCACCACGGGCACCGCGTCCTCAACGCGGCTCTGCAGCTCGAACCAGAGAAAGCTGTAGGGCCCGAGGGTGAGCGGATACGGGGTCTTGCCGATCCGGGGGAACTCCACGTATCCCCGCATCTCCACCGGGGTCATCCCCGCCAGCGCCGAGAGATCCAGCTCGAACGGCTGGGCAAAGCGGGACAGGTTGGCCACGCACAGTACCTGCTCGGTGTCGCTCCGGCGGAGATAGGCCAGGATCTTCCGGTTGGTGGGGTGGAGGAATTCGATGGTGCCCCGACCGAAGACGTGGAACAGCTTACGCAGCGCGATCATGTGCCGGGTCCAGTTGAGCAGGCTGGACGGCTCGCTCTGCTGCGCCTCCACATTCACCGCCTCGTAGCCGTAGACCGGGTCCATGACGACCGGGCTGTAGAGCCGCGCGGGGTTGGCCCGGGAGAATCCGGCGTTGCGGTCGCCACTCCACTGCATCGGGGTCCGCACGCCGTGCCGGTCGCCCAGGTAGATGTTGTCCCCCATGCCGATCTCGTCGCCGTAATACAGGATGGGCGTGCCCGGAAAGGAGAGCAGGATGCCGTTGAGCAGCTCGATGCGATTGCGGTCGTTCTCCAGCAGCGGTGCCAGCCGGCGGCGGATGCCGACATTCACGCGCATCCGGGGATCGGCGCTGTAGGCGAAGTACATGTAATCCCGCTCTTCGTCGGTGACCATCTCGAGGGTCAGCTCGTCATGGTTCCGCAGGAAGAGGCCCCACTGGCAGCTGTCGGGAATGGTCGGGGTGTCCCGCATGATCTCGGTGACCGGGTGGCGGTCCTCCAGCCGCAGGGCCATGAACAGGCGGGGCATCAGCGGGAAATGGAACGCCATGTGGCATTCGTCCTCGTCGCCGAAATAGGCCCGCACGTCCGTGGGCCACTGATTGGCCTCGGCCAGCAGCATGCGGCCGTCATAGCCCTCGTCCAGCGCGGCCCGCAGCCGCTTCAGCAGAACGTGGGTCTCGGGCAGATTCTCGTTGTTGGTGCCTTCCCGCTCGATGAGGTAGGGAATGGCATCGAGCCGGAGGGCGTCCACCCCGAGGTCCAGCCAGAACTGCATGGCCTTGATGACCTGCTGCACCACCACCGGGTTGTCGAAGTTGAGATCCGGCTGGTGGGAAAAGAATCGGTGCCAGAAGTACGCCTTGGCCACCGGATCCCACGTCCAGTTGGAGGTGTGGGTGTCGGTGAAGATCACCCGGGTCCCATGGTACTTCTCGACGGTGTCGCTCCAGACGTAGAAGTCCCGCTCCGGCGAGCCGGGGGGGGCCTTGCGGGCGGCCTGGAACCAGGGGTGCTGGTCGGATGTGTGGTTGATGACCAGTTCGATGAGCACCTGCATGCCCCGCTCGTGGGCTGCGGCCAGGAATTCCTGGAAGTCCTCCAGCGTGCCGTAGCTGGGATGGACGCTGGTGTAATCGGCAATATCGTAGCCGTCGTCGCGCAGCGGTGAGGGAAAGAACGGCAGCACCCAGAGGCAGGTGACCCCGAGTTCCTGGAGGTAGTCCAGCTTCTCGATCAGGCCGCGAAAGTCCCCGATCCCGTCGCCGTTGGCGTCGTGGAAGCAGCGGACGTGCACCTCGTAGATGATCGCGTCCTTGTACCACTGGGGATCGGTCGAACTGCCCGGTCGCTTGTTCACAGCACCTCCACGGGAGAAAACGCTTGCTGAAATTGCGGGGCATCGGCAGGCACGAACAGCCCCCACGGCAGCTCCGCGAGGGCGCCGGCCACGGAGAGCCGGCCGGCCTCGGCACGGAGCTGCCCGCCGGTGAAGACGTTGCGCCAGGAGAGGGCGGCGAGCGGAGCGGGGAGCGTCACCGTGGTGTCGGCCCACGCCGATGGTCCCAGCGGAGCCTGCTCCCGATGCTCCCAGCCCACCAAATGCGACGCGAGCCGGGGCACCAGTACCACCACGGCCTCCGGTTCGTTCACCCGCGCCAGCCCGACCACGTGGTTCGCCGCCGGCCCGGCCGGGTTCAGCGGCAGGTAGTCGCCGTCGAGGAACAGGGCCGGGTGCCGGCGCCGGAGCCGGAGCGCAGCGGCGCTCACGAACAGCTTGATGTCCCCGGAGGTCCAGTCGCCCAGCAGGTCCGCCGGCCGGGGCGCGCCCGATGCCGGCTCGGCACCGAGCAGCGACCACAGCCGTTCCAGCCGAGCACACCGCTCCGCGAAGTCCACCGGCCGCCGGTTATCGGGATCCACCAGGCTCAGGTCCCACAGCTCGGTGCCCTGGTAGATGTCAGGCACACCGGGGGAGGCCACCTTCAGCAGCACCTGCGACACCGAGTTGAGCATGCCGAGCCAGGCCACCCGGCGGGCCGCGGGCTCGAAGGACCGGAGGAAACTGCGGGCCGCGCGTCCCACCAGTGTGTTCGCCACGAACTGGTCCACCGCCGTCTCGTAGGCCGCCACGGGATTGAGCCAGCTGGTGTTCACCTTGGACTCGCGCATCGCCTTGCGCATGTAGGCCTGCATGCGCTGGACGAGCACGGCATCAGGCGGGCCGGCCGGGTGCGGGGGCCAGATGCCGGCCAGGGCCTGATAGTACCGGTACTCATCCACCGGATCGGGAGCCGGCCGTCCCGCGACCTCGACGCGCGCCTCGCGGGTCACCCGATGCCAGCGCGTGGTCAGCGCCTGCCATTGGCGCGGGATCTCCGACAGCACGGTGAGGCGGGCCCGGGCGTCCTCTCCCCACTTGGTATCGTGGGTCGCGGTGGCCAGCTGGGTCAGCGGCGCATGCCGATGCCGCTCCCGGTTCCCGGCGTGAAACGCCCTCACCGGATCGTCCGGCACCGACGGACTGCCACCCACTTCGTTGAGCGCCGCCAGTGGGGCCCAGCGGTAGAAGGCCGTGTCCTCGACCCCCTTGGCCTGCACCGGCGCGGTGTACTGCTGGAACTTCATGGCGAAACGCACCCGCCGGTCATGCTCTTCCGGGTCGGAGGTGCCAGCGGGGGAGGGCAACAGCATGTCCCGGATGAACCCGAAGATGGTCGGTTCCAGCGCCGGATTGCGGCGAAGGGCCTCGGTGATGACTCCGTCCACCATGGCGGCGTCGGCGGGCGACCAGCCGTCGGGCCGCACGTAGGTGCGATACACCGGGAAGCAGGCCACCACCTCCTCCAGCGCTTCCTGCAGGCTGTCCAGGGTGAAGTCCCGGTACCGCCGGTCGCTCTCGGAGATCCGGTTGAGGGCCGCCGCCAGCACGTTCAGTTCCGCGGCCATGGACGTGGCGATGATCGCCTTCTTGCTGGCGTACTCCACCTCGGCGAACGGCAGGTCCTGGGCGGTGAACTTGGCAAAGAACCGGCCCAGGGCCGCGACGCCGGCCGGATCCACGAACACCGCATTGACCTGATTCAGGAAGTCATACCCGGTGGTGCCGTGGACCGGCCACGCCGGGTTGAGCTGCTCACCCGGCGCCAGGATCTTCTCGACCAGGGTCCAGACCGGCCCCGTTGCGCTCAGCCGCTCCGCCAGCTGAGACAGGTACGCCCCCGGCTCGAAGAGACCATCCACGTGGTCCAGCCGGATCCCCGTCACCGCGCCCTGGGCCACCAGCTCGGCCAGCAGCCGGTGGGTGGCCTCGAAGACCGCCGGCTCCTCCTGGCGGATTCCCGCCAGCTCGTTGACGTCGAAGAAGCGGCGGTAGTTGATCTCGTGCATGGCCGTACGCCACGACGCCAGCCGGTAGGGCTGGGCCTCCAGCAGCCGGTGCAGCAGGTCGAACGATGCCGGCTCCCCCGGCCGCCCGTTGAACGCGGCCACGTTCCGCTCCACGTGGACCCGGACCAGTGGGGAGCGGGCCAGCAGCGCCGCCAGTCGGCCCAGCGCGACCGCCTTTTCCCGCCGCCGTGCGTCAATCTGGGCCAGCTCGGTGGAGGTGTAGACAGGCAGATGCTCCAGGTGAAACAGGATGCTCTGGTACTCGGTCAGGTCGGAGTCGCCCTGGGACAGGGCTCCTTCCAGTTCCTGCAGGTTGTACTCCAGGACCTGGCGCAGCTGCCGCGGGTTGAGCGGCAGGTCGCGGTCATAGTAGCGCAGCGACAGGCCGCCCGGCGCCAGTGTCAGGTGCAGCCGGCCGGCTTCGAGGGTCACCCCGTACTGGTCGCCGAGAATGGGCAGCAGCAGCCGGCCCTTGAGCTCGGGCTTGACCGGATCCCAGTCAATGTCGAAATAGGACGCGAACGGCGAGGAGGGCCCGTTCTCCAGGACACTGCGCCACCAGGGGTTCGCGGCGGAGTCGGCCGCCATGTGATTGGGTACGAAGTCGACCAGCAGGCCGATGTGCAGCCGCCGGGCCGCGTCGGCCAGCTCGGCAAAGCCGGCCGCGCCGCCCAGCTCCTCGTTGAGCCGGCTGTGGTCGCACACGTCGTAGCCGTGCGTGCTTCCCGTCCGGGCCGCCAGGATGGGAGAGCAGTAGCACTCCGAGATGCCCAGGTCGGCCAGATACGGCAGCAGCCGCGCTGCGTCCCGGAATCCGCAGTCCTTGCCGAGTTGCAGGCGGTAGCTGCTGACGGGACGGCGTGCCGGAGCGGGCGTCGTCATCGTCAGGCGCTCCGCGCGCCGGACCGGAACAGCACGGCTCCGGGCTCGAGGAAATCGGCCACCGGTCCATCCGCCAGGACGGCAATGGGGGCGGCCTGGGCGGCGAAGCGTGAGTCGCCGGTCGACAGGATCTCCGTCCAGCGCTGGCCGGGCTCGAGCCTGGCCGCGGCATGGCCGGTCAGGTCCACGCGGCCGGAGCCCCGGAGGCGGATCACGGCGAGAAGGGCGGTGGCGCCGGCGGTGGCGCCCCCCCGGCGCACCAGCAGGACCTCGGGCGACCAGGCGATCACCTCGGCCTCCGCCATCCCGGGATCGGCGCGCAGCGCCGCGTCGGTGCGGCGCAGCGCAAGCAGCGCCCGGTACAGGGCCAGGACGCCGCGGTGCGGCTCGCGCTCCCGCTCGGTCCAGTCGGGCCGGCTGGCCGTGAAGGTCGTGAGCGCCTGCGGATCGGGGATGCGCTCCCGCGCAGCGGGCTCCTGAAACGCCGCGAAGCGGGCGAACTCCTCCCGGCGGCCCTGCCGCACCGCCGCTCCCAGCTCGGCGTTGTGGTCGGTAAAGAACAGGAAGAGACTCGTGGCCGCCCACTCCTGTCCCATGAACAGGAGTGGTGTCTGGGGCAGCACCAGCAGCAGGACCGAGGCCGCGCGATACACGGCTGGGGTCAGCCCGTGGTGCAGGCGGTCACCCAGGGCGCGATTGCCCACCTGATCGTGGTTCTGGAGGAAGAACACGAAGCGCCGCGCCGGGAGGCCGGCGGGATTGGTGCCGCGGGGCGCCCCGAAATAGGCGGCATGCTGGCCGGCGTAGAACCAGCCGCGCCGGGCCGTGGCCGCGATGTCGGCGGCCGAGCCCGAGAAATCCTGGAAGTACCCGTCGGCGTCACCGGCCAGCGCCCGCCGCACCTGGTGGTGAAAATCGTCGGACCAGCAGGCGTCGAGGCCGTAGCCACCGTCGGACTCGGGCCGGACCATGGGGGCCAGATTGCGGACGTCTTCGGCGATGACCAGCGCGGTGCGGCCGGCCTCCTGCGCCGCGTGGTGCACGGCGTCGGCGATCGCCGCGAGGATGTGGCGCGGGCTCTCATCGATGATGGCGTGGGTGGCGTCCAGCCGGAGCCCGTCGAGGTGATACTCCCGCACCCAGGCGACGGCATTGTCGATGACGTAGTCGCGCACCGGCCCGCTGCCCGGTCCGTCGAAGTTCATCGCCGCGCCCCAGGGCGTCTGGTGCCGGGTGGAGAAATACATCGGGGAGAAGCAGCCCTGGTAGGCGCCGTCGGGGCCGAGGTGGTTGTAGACTACATCGAGGTGCACCGCCAGGCCCAGCCCGTGAGCGGCATCCACCAGGGCGCGGAGATCGTCAGGCGGGCCGTAGCAGCGGGCCGGGGCGTAGGGCGCCACGCCATCGTAGCCCCAGTTCCTGAGGCCGGGGAAGTCCGCCAGGGGCATCAGCTCCACGGCGGTGACGCCCAGCTCCACCAGCGCGGGCAGTCGTGCCGTCGCGGCGCGAAAGGTGCCCTCGGGGGTGAAGCTCCCCACGTGCAGCTCGTACAGGACCAGTCGATCCAGCGGCACGCCGCCCCAGCCGGCATCGGTCCAGGCAAAGGCACCCGGATCGATCACCTCCGACGGGCCATGCACGCCCAGCGGCTGGAACCGGGAGGCCGGATCGGGGAATGGCCCCTGGCCATCGATCATGTAGCGGTAGCGGGTCCCCGGTCCCGCCCCGGCGTGGAGCAGTTCGTGCCAGCCCTCGTCGGCCACTGTCATCTGCTCGCGGGTGGTACGGCCGGGCACCTCCAGGACCAGCTCAGCCGTCGCGGCGTTCGGCGCCCAGACCCGGAAGCGGGTCCCTGCGGGGCCCAGCCACTGCGCTCCGGCGGCCGGGCGCGGCTGGGTCATCAGCCCGCTCCCGGCGGCGGCGCGCGGAAGGCGACCACCCCCAGCGGTGGCAGGTTGAGGGAGACCGACCACGGCCGGCCGTGGACCGGCGCCGGTGCGGCTTCCACGCCGCCGAAGTTGCCCTGGCCGCTGCCACCGTAGAGTTCGGCGTCGCTGTTGAGGATCTCGGTCCAGTAGCCCCCGGTGGGTACGCCGACCTGGTAATTGGAGCGGATCACCGGCGTGAAGTTGCAGACGAACAGGATGGTATTGGCCGGGTCGCGGGCCCGGCGCAGGAAGCTGATGACGCTCCGCATATTGTCATTGCAGTCCACCCACTCGAATCCGGCGGGCTCGAAGTCCACCTGGTGCAGCGCGGGCTCCCCGCGATAGCAGGTGTTGAGGTCCCGCACCCAGCGCTGCAGGCCCAGGTGGTCCGCCTCCTCCAGCAGATGCCAGTCGAGGCTGGCCTCGTGACTCCACTCGCGCCATTGACCGAACTCGCAGCCCATGAACAGGAGCTTCTTGCCCGGGTGCCCGTACATGTAGCCGTACAGCGCCCGCAGATTGGCGAACCGCTGCCACCGGTCGCCCGGCATGCGCCCGATCATCGACCCTTTGCCGTGCACCACCTCGTCGTGCGAGAACGGCAGCACGAAGTTCTCGCTGAACGCGTACATCATCGAAAAGGTGATCAGGTTGTGATGGTGGGTCCGGTACACCGGGTCCTTCCCCATGTAGTCGAGCATGTCGTGCATCCAGCCCATGTTCCACTTGAAGCCGAACCCCAGCCCACCCAGGTAGGTCGGCCGGGACACCATGGGCCAACTGGTGGATTCTTCCGCGATCACGGTGGTGCCGGGGTACTCCAGGTGCAGCTGTTCGTTGAGGGTGCGCAGGAAGTCCACCGCGTCGAGGTTTTCCCGGCCGCCATGCCGGTTGGGGACCCACTCGCCGGCCTTGCGGCCGTAGTCGAGGTACAGCATCGACGCGACCGCATCCACCCGCAGCGCGTCGATGTGGTAGTGGTCCAGCCAGTACATGGCGTTGCTGAGCAGGAAGCTGCGGACCTCGTCCCGGCCAAAGTTGAACACGAAGGTGTCCCAGTCGGGGTGCAGTCCCTGGCGCGGGTCGGCGTGCTCGTACAGGTGGGTGCCGTCGAAGTAGGCCAGCCCCAATTCATCCCGGGGGAAGTGCGCCGGCACCCAGTCGAGGATCACCCCGATGCCGCGGCGGTGCAGGGTGTCCACCATGAACATGAGGTCCTCGGGCTCGCCGTAGCGCGCGGTCGGCGCAAAGTACCCGGTGACCTGGTACCCCCAGGAGCCGTAGAACGGATGCTCGGCCAGGGGCAGCAGTTCCACGTGGGTAAAGCCCTGGGCCTCCACGTAGTCCGCCAGCGCCACGGCCGCCTCGCGGTAACTCAGCGAGCGGTTGCCCGCGCCCGGGATCCGTCGCCACGAGCCGAGGTGCACCTCGTAGATGGAGATCGGGGCGTCGTGGATCTTGGCGGCCCGCCGGGTCGCCAGCCATTCGGCGTCTCCCCAGGCGTAGCTCGGTGGCCGGGCCACCCGTGAGGCGGTCTTGGGCGGGCACTCGGTGGCGAAGGCGAACGGATCCGCCTTGTCGGCCGTGAAGCGGCCGTCACGGGAGACCACCCGGTACTTGTAGCCGGTGCCCGGCTTCACGCCCGGGATGAAGCACTGCCACACGCCCCGGTCACTCGGCATCATGGGGTGCGCGTCCGGATCCCAGCCGTTGAAATCACCGATGACCGAGACCCGCCCGGCGTTGGGAGCCACCACGGAAAAGCGCACCCCGGGACCTTCGGGTCCCTGGGCCGGATGGGCGCCGAGGATGCGGTAGGTCCGGCACGCGGAGCGATCGCTGAGCTGGGTGAATTCGTCAGGCGTCAACTGGATGGCAGTCATGACTTCTCCCTGGTCGCGGGTGAGGCAATCTGGCGGAACGCGGCGACTGACCGTCCCGCGACGCGGTAACTGTGGCCCGGCAGCCGGTGGGGCCGGCCCCACTGCCGCTGGGCGGTGTCGAGGATGCGCTCCCAGCGCTCGCCCTCCTCCACGGCGGGCAGGACAAAGCGCACCCGCTCATGATGCGCATTGAAGGCCAGGTAGAGCGTGTCGCCGGCCTTGTCCCGCCCCTCTTCATCCTGGTCTTCGCTGGCCGCCCCCGCCAGCCGGACGCCGAACGTCCGGGTATGGTGGGCGGACCAGTCGTGGTCGGTCATCTCCCGGCCGGCCGGCCGGTACCAGGCGATGTCCTTGACGTCCCGGCCCCGGATGGGCCGGCCCTGGAAGAACCGGCGCCGGCGCAGCACGCCGTGGGCGCGCCGCAGCGCGATGAGCTCCCGCGTAAACTCCAGCAGGTCGCCGAACTGCTCGGCCCGCTGCCAGTCGATCCAGCTGATGGCGTTGTCCTGGCAGTAGGCGTTGTTGTTGCCCCCCTGGGTGCGGCCGATCTCGTCGCCACCGCACAGCATCGGGATTCCCTGCGAGAGCAGCATCGTCGCCAGGAAGTTGCGCACCTGCTGCTCGCGCAGCGCCTGGATGGCGGGATCGTCGGTCGGTCCTTCGACGCCGCAGTTCCAGCTGAGGTTGTGGGATTCCCCGTCGGCGTTGGCCTCCCCGTTGGCCTCGTTGTGCTTCTCGTTGTAGCTGACCAGGTCGTGCATGGTGAAGCCGTCATGGGCGGTCACCAGGTTGATGCTGGCGTAGGGGCGCCGGCCGCTCCATTCGTAGAGGTCGCTGCTCCCCGCCAGCCGGGTGGCCAGCTCGGAGACCATGCCGCCGTCGCCCTTCCAGAACTTGCGTACCGAGTCGCGGTACTTGCCGTTCCACTCGGCCCAGCCCACCGGGAAGTTGCCCACCTGGTAGCCGCCCTCGCCCAGGTCCCACGGCTCGGCGATCAGCTTCACCTGGGACAGCACCGGGTCCTGGTGGATCACGTCGAAGAACGCACTCAGCCGGTCGACCGCGTGCAGCTCACGCGCCAGGGCGCTCGCCAGGTCGAAGCGGAACCCGTCCACCCGCATCTCCAGCACCCAGTAGCGCAGGCTGTCCATGATCAGCTGCAGCACCCTCGGGTGGAGCATGTTGAGGGTGTTGCCGCAGCCGGTGTAGTCGACGTAGTGCCGGGGGCTGCCCGCCGCCAGGCGGTAATAGGCCGGGTTGTCGATGCCCCGGAGCGAGAGGGTCGGCCCCAGCTCGCTGCCCTCGGCGGTGTGGTTGTAGACCACGTCGAGAATGACCTCGAGGCCGGCGGCGTGGAGTCCCCGCACCATCGTCTTGAACTCGCCCACCGAGCCGGCCGGAGTGCGATTGGCGGCGTAGCGCAGGTCGGGCGCAAAGAAGGCGATGCTGTTGTACCCCCAATAGTTGGACAAGCCGCGTTCCAGCAGGTGCCGGTCAAAGGCGTGGTGATGCACCGGCATCAGCTCCACCGCGGTGACGCCCAGCCGCTTCAGATAGCGAAGCACCGGTTCGCTGGCCAGCCCGGCGTAGGTGCCGCGGAGTTCGGGGGGCACCTCCGGATGCTGCTGGGTGAACCCGCGCACGTGCAGCTCGTACAGGATCGTCTCATGCCACGGGGTGCCGGGCCGGCGGTCGTCGCCCCAGGTGAACGCCGGATCGATCACCGCGCCCAGCGCCGCGCTGGCGGCGTTGTCCCGGTCATCGAGGGACAGATCGGCGGCGGGATCCCCGATGCGGTACCCGTACATCGTGTCGTTCCACCGGACATTGCGTCCGATCGCCTTGGCGTAGGGATCGAGCAAGATCTTGCTGGGATTGAACCGGAGGCCCGCCCCGGGGTCGCCGGGACCATGCACCCGGTAGCCGTACAGCTGCCCCGGCAGCACGCCCGGCAGGTACCCGTGCCAGATCTGATCGGTCTGCTCCGGCAGCGCCAGCCGGATGTTCTCCGTATCGGCCTCGGGGTCGGCAAACAGGCACAGCTCCACCCCGGTGGCGTGCTCGGAAAACAGGGCGAAATTGACGCCCAGCCCGTCCCATGTAGCCCCGAGGGGGTACGGCCGACCGCGATGAATCCGCATGTCCGGAACATCCTCACTCTCCGGCGCGGATGGCGCGCCACACGGGCCCGAACCAGCAGCATTCCGGGCCCGCGGACCGGGCAGGGCCACCAGGAAGGATGGCCCTGTCAATCTTGTTGATGTCAATGTAACTTAGCAGTCCTGTTGATATCAACATATCTTCCTGCGGCGGATCCCCGTCCAACGCCCGAACTCGTTCACTGTGGAGTCCTTGATGGCGGAGAAGTCCATGCTCAGCCCCGAAGTTGAGGCGGAACTCGGCGCGCTGGGAAGCGTGGATCTCGTGGTGGGGGTCGCGGCGCCGGACCGGTTGGAGGATACCCGGGCGACCATCGCAGCGGCCCAGGCGGGGCTGTCCCAGCACTTCCCGGGAACTCGCGCCGTGGTCCTCCGAGTCCACGCCGGAGTGAAGCACCCCGAGGTGGCGACCGGGGACGCCACGGTGCCGGTGCTGGACTTGCCGTGCCGGGCGGCCGGTGCGGGTGGCTGGGCACGCGCCGCGGCGGTGCAATCGGTCCTGGAGGCCAGTCACCGTCTCAAGGCCCGCGCCTGCGCGGTGGTGGGCGCCGAAGTCACCAGCCTGACCCCCGAGTGGATCGGCCACCTGCTGACCCCGGTGGCGGAGCGGGGACACGATCTGGTGGCCCCGTACTACCAGCGCCACGCCTACAGCGGTGCCATCACCAGCGGAATCGTCGCTCCGCTGGTGCGAGCGCTCTATGGCAAGCGGCTCCGGTATCCGCTGGGCGGTGAGTTCGCCTGTTCCGGCCGGCTGGTGGAGCGCCGCCTGGGGAGCGGGACCCGGCGTGGGCCGGTCGGCGCGCCGGCCCTCGAGCTCCAGCTGCTGGCCGATGCGGTGGCCGGTGACATGCGCGTCTGTCAGGCAGTCCTCGGCCGCCGGACCGTCGCCGCCGGCGACGCTACCGCCGGCCTCAGCGCCCTGCTGACGGAGGGCCTCGCCCCTGTCTTTGCCGAGATGGAGCGCTCCACGGCGGTGTGGCAGAAGATCCGGGGTTCGGCGGCGGTCGAAATGATGGGGGCCGGCCCCGCCTCGGCGATCGCGCCGGTGACCCTGGACCGCACCCGGCTCCTCGACGCCTTCCAGCTGGGACAGAAGAATCTGCGGGATGTGTGGGGACTGGTCCTGCCCCCCAGCACGCTGGTCGAGCTCAAGCGCCTCGCCAGCACGCCGGCGGCGGAGTTCCGCCTGCCCGATGCGCTGTGGGCCCGCATCGTCTTCGATTTCTCGCTGGCGTATCGTACCCGCGCGCTGAGCCGGGACCACCTCATGGGCGCGCTGACGCCGCTCTATCTTGGCTGGCTGGGATCGTTGCATGCGGAACTCGGAGATGCAGACGCCGTTCGGCTGGAGGCCCGGCTGGAGCAGATGGGCCAGCAGTTTGACGGGGAAAAACCCTACCTGATCTCCCGGTGGCGGTGGCCCGATCGTTTCATTCCCTGACCGGACCCGTGCCGGAGGAGGAGGACTCATGTGGACCCAGATCGATGACGCCCTGCGGGAATCGCTGAGCCGAGTGCTCACCAGCCTGGCCAGCCTGCTGCCGGGACTGGTGGCACTGCTGCTCTCCATCACCCTGGCGGCGCTGCTCGGCATTGTCGCCCGGTGGATCCTGACCCGGCTGCTCCGGGCCTTCCGGTTTGATGAGCGGCTGGAACGCTGGGGTGCGTCGGCACTGGCCGAATGGTCGCCGGCCAACAGCCCCACACTGCTGGTGGGCCGGATGGTGCACTGGATGCTGGTCCTGCTCGGCGCGATGGTCGGCCTGGCGGCTCTGGACGCCACCCTCATGACCACCATGCTGGGTCGGCTGGGCACCTACCTGCCCAACGTCTTCGTCGCCGTGGTCCTGGTCATCATCGGCACCGTGCTGGCCCGGTTCCTGTCCCGCGGCGTGCTGATCAGCGCGGTCAACATGCAGCTCCAGTCGGCGCGCCTGATCAGCCTCGGCGTCAAGTGGCTGGTGCTACTGCTCACCGTGGCCATGGCGCTGGACCACCTGAGCATTGGCGGGACGATCCTGCAGCTGGCCTTCGGGACGCTGTTTGGCGGCATCGTACTGGCGCTGGCGCTGGCCGTGGGGCTAGGCTCCAAGGAGGTGGTGAGCCGGTCGTGGGAGAAGCAGGCCGAACGTCAGGCGGAGCGCCAGGCCGATCGGCCTGAGATGCCGGTGGAACACCTGTAATGGGAGTGCGCGGCATGCCGCAGAGCAACGGACGGCGACGGGTCGTCATCGAGAATGTGCAGCCTGAGATCGACGGCGGGCGCTTTCCGAGCAAGCGCGTGGTGGGAGAGACTGTCGTTGTGGAGGCCGATGTCTTCGGCGACGGCCATGATGGCGTCGCCTGCGTGCTGCGCCATCGTGGCCCGAGCGATCCGGCGTGGCATGAGGTGGTCATGGAGCCCCTCGGCAACGACCGCTGGCGGGCCAGTTTCCGGGTGCAGGAGTTGGGCCTCTATCGCTTCACCGTGGAAGGGTGGACCGACCGGCTGCTCACCTGGCGGCGCGACTTGGCCCGGCGGGTGGACGCACCCGACCAGGACTTGGCGCCCGAACTGGAGATCGGCGCCCAGCTGCTGGAAGCCACGGCGGCCCGGGCAGACAAGGCGGACGCCGCGCGCCTTAAGGCGTGGGTCGCCGCCCTGCGGGCCAAGGGTGACGTGGCGCTCCGCGCCGCCGCCGCCCTGGATCCGGAGCTGGGCGCCACCGCCACCCGGTGGCCGGACCGCGCACTGGCCACCCGCTACGAGCGAGAGGTCACCGTCCGGGTGGACCGTCCCCGCGCGCGTTACAGCACCTGGTACGAGATGTTCCCCCGCTCGGCGGCAGAGACGGCCGGTCGGCATGGCACCATTGCGGACGTCGAGAAGCGTCTGGCCTACGTCGCCGAGATGGGCTTCGATGTGCTCTACCTGCCGCCGATCCATCCCATTGGCCGCAGCTTCCGCAAGGGCCCGAACAACAGCCTGGTGGCCGGTAAGGACGATGTCGGCAGCCCGTGGGCGATCGGAGGGAAGGAAGGCGGGCACACCGACATCCTGCCCGCCCTCGGGACGCTGGCGGATTTCGATCGGCTGGTCGCTGCCGCCGGCAAGCGCGGCATTGAACTGGCCATGGATATTGCCTACCAGTGCTCGCCCGACCATCCCTGGGTCACGGCCCACCCCCAGTGGTTCCGGCATCGCCCCGATGGCACCATCCAGTACGCCGAGAACCCGCCGAAGAAGTACCAGGACATCTATCCCATCGACTTCGAGAGCGACGATTGGGAGGCGCTGTGGGAGGCGCTCAAGCAGGTGGTGCTGTTCTGGGCCGCCCACGGGGTGCGGATCTTCCGGGTGGACAACCCGCACACCAAGGCGTTCGCGTTCTGGGAGTGGATGATCGCCGAAGTGCAGGCCACCTATCCCGACACCATCTTCCTGGCGGAGGCGTTCACCCGGCCCAAGGTGATGTACCGGCTGGCCAAGCTGGGATTCACGCAGTCGTATACCTACTTCTCCTGGCGCAACACCCGCTCGGAATTGATCGAGTACTTCACCGAACTCACCAGCACCGAGGCGCGGGAATTCTTCCGGCCCAACCTGTGGCCCAACACGCCCGACATCCTGACCGAGTACCTGCAGATCGGCGGGCGGGCGGCCTTCCAGGTGCGGGCGATCCTGGCGGCCACCCTGGGCGCGAGCTACGGCATCTACGGGCCGGCCTTCGAGCTGGGCGAGCACGAGCCGCGTTCCCCAGGCAGCGAAGAGTACCTCAACTCCGAGAAGTTCCAGATCCGCGAGTGGGACCTGGCAGCACCGCACAGTCTCAAACCGCTGCTCACCCGGCTCAACCGGGCCCGGCGGGAGAACCCCGCCTTGCAGCGCAACGACGGACTGCGGTTCCATCCGGTGGATAACCCGCGCCTGTTGTGCTACAGCAAGAGCAGCGAGGACGGCGACAATGCCGTGCTGATGGTGGTCAACCTGGACCTGCAGCATCGGCAGGCGGGGTGGGTGCACCTGGACCTGGCGGCGATGGGACTCGCCGAAGATCAGGCCTTCCAGATTCAGGACGAATTGAGCGGCAGCCGGCACCTCTGGCAGGGCCCGGCCAATTATGTCGAACTCGATCCGGCGAGCATGCCGGCCCACCTCTTCCGGGTGCGGCGGATGGTCCGCAGCGAGCGGGACTTCGACTATTACCTGTAAACTGTTACGGGCCTCCCCGACGTCGAGGCCGTGAACGGCGTTACAGGCAGGGTAACGCCCGCCTGGCACCGCGTGCCATAGGGGAAGGGCTCGGCGGCTCGGCGCTCGCCGCTTCAGCGCTTCGCGGTGTCAACCTGCTGGAGCACGGTGACCGGGGGGCCTCGGAGCCCTCTGCGGTAGGCTTGCCGACCTCCCGTCCCGCCGTAGCTTGAGTTGCATGTCCACAAGCCCCTCTGACTTCCTCGGACTGTTGCGTACCGCGCTGGCCGGGCGGTACACGGTGGAGCGTGAGCTCGGGCGCGGCGGGATGGCCGTTGTGTTCGGCGCCCAGGATCTCAAGCATCATCGCCCGGTTGCCATCAAGCTGCTCCGGCCGGAACTGGCTCACCTGATCGGCACCGAGCGGTTCGGCCAGGAAATCGAGATCGCTGCCCGACTCTCCCATCCCCATATCCTCCCCCTGCTCGATTCGGGGACACTGCCGCTGCTGGGGGAGGTCGCTACCCCCTATTTCGTCATGCCCGAGGTAGAGGGAGGCACGTCGCTCCGGAGTCGGCTTGACCGGAGCGGGCCGCTTCCTCCCGCAGAGGTCGTTGAGCTTACCCGGCAGGTGGCACTCGCCCTCGACTACGCCCATGAGGCCGGGATCGTCCATCGCGACATCAAGCCGGACAACATTCTCCTCCAGCACGGCATCGCCACCATCACCGATTTCGGGGTGGCCAGGGCGCTCCTGGCTGCCACCGAGGCAGCGCGCCTGACGGAACCCGGAATGGCGCTCGGGACCCGCGGATACATGAGCCCGGAACAGGCGGCCGGGTTCGAGGTCGACGGACGGAGCGACGTCTGGAGTCTGGCCGTCACGGTCACGGAGATGCTTACCGGACCGCTCCGCGAGCCCGTAGCTGCGCGCCTGGAGCGGCTGCCCCTGCAGGTTCGTCAAGTGATCGAGCGCGCTCTCGCGCCTGTGCCCGAGTCGCGCCAGGCATCCGCGGGAGTGTTTGCTGCGGAGCTGGCGGAAGCCCTCCGCCCCGGCCACGGCGGGTTCCGGGCGCGGCGCTGGGCCCTCATGGGCGGGAGCGCGATCGTGGTGGTGGTCGCCCTCTGGCAGTTGCAGAGGCCGCCGCTCGCCGCGGAGGCCACTGTCATCGCGGTCATCCCTCCCGCCACCAATAGTGCGGATTCAGGGCTCAGCCGGATCGGGCAGGACCTGGCCTTCACGCTGAGCGCCGCGCTGAACGGGGCGGGGCGGATTCGCACCGTAGACCCGCAAGCGCTGGTGGCCGCCACCCGGCGACGCCCCGCGGCGAACGGTCCTGATGACGCGAGGGACCTGGCCCGCCGTTTCGGGGCTGGGAGCGCGCTTCACATGACATTGGTGCGGACCGGCGGCACCCTTCGGGTGGACGCGACGCTCGCCGCCACCGAATCCGGGGCCACCCTAGCGCGGGTCTCGGCCGACGCTCCCGCGGAGAGCCTGGTGCCGCTCACCGATTCGCTCACCTGGCGGCTCCTGCGCGAGGTCTGGCGCAGCGGACCTGCTCCGACGCCGGTCATCGCCGATGTCACTACTCGCTCCGTGCCAGCCCTCAAGGCTTTCCTCGACGGCGAACTCCGGATGGCCGGGAATGACTTTGCCGGGGCCGCCGAGGACTACCGCCGCGCGGTCCAGTCCGACTCCACCTTCTGGCTTGGCTGGTCGCGCCTGAACTACGTGAGCAACTGGGTGGGCAGGCCCGACTCGGTGGCGGCCCGGCACGTAGCTGGCCACCTCGGTGCGCTCCCGGCTCGGGAACGCGCGATTGTGGAGGCCAATCTGGCACTCGGGCGCAACCTCGACAGTGCCTCCATCCTTGGGCATGCCCTGATCGGCCGGTACCCCGACTACTGGCTCGGCTGGTTCGACCTGGGCGACAGCCAAGTGCACATGCTGCCGTTCGTGGGCGCCACGCGCGCCGAAGCACGGGCCAACCTGGAACGGGCGCTGGCGATCAATCCTGGGCTCTACCCCGCCTGGGATCATCTTTTCTGGCTCGCCGCCGATGACGGCGACACGGTGGCGATGGCGCGCGTGTTCCGGGCGATGGAAGGGCTTGAGGCAGAGGCGCGCGCCGACCCCAATCGCGAGTTGCACCGGCTGGCACTGCTGGAGCGCTCGCCTGACACGGCCGCCAGGACCGCGGTGCGCGGGCGAGTGGCGGCACAAATGGCCGGCGGTCAGACCCGCGGTTCGTTCTGGTTGGCGTGGACGGGGCTGGGTGCGGCGCAGATCGCCCTTAATGAGGCGGCACTCGCGGCACGCCCCGCGAATCCCGCGCTGGTCGCAGCGTTTCAGCGGCGAATCGCGATCACCTGGGCCGCGCGTGGCGCCTTCGACAGCGCTCTCGCAACCATCGAGCGCATGACCGCCCGGGCCCCGCAGGACAGCACCAGCATCCTGCTGGCCTGGGAGCTCGCGGCGGTGGGGGGCTGGCTGGGCGCGGTGCCGCGAGTCGAGGTGGACCGCTGGCAGGCCCGCTTCAGCGGCGGTGGCTGGCGCTGGGAATCCGCGACCACTGCCGAGTCGGAGTGGCTGGGCGGGATCGTGGCCGTCTCGCGTGGTGACCATGCTCGCGTCGAGCGATCCCGTCAGGCACTCCGGCGCATGGGCGGTGGTGCCGGCTTCCTGGGGCGCTCGCTGGCGGCGCTCGAGCTTGGGACGAGCGGCAAGACCGCGGCGGCGGCCGATTCGCTCAGCGCCTTGGAGGGTGAACGGGCTCAGCAGTCCGTTCCGCGGTCGGAGGAGGCGCCTTTCGTGAATGGGGTTGATCGCCTCGCCGCGGCCGAGTGGTTTATGGCCTCCGGGGACGCGGCGACGGCGGCGCGACTGCTCTGGTGGCATACCGCCCACCGGGGGAACCGCAGCCGCATTGCATCCATCGTGTTCAAGGCCCCGGCGGAGTTCGCGCAGGCCGGGGCAGCGGCTGCCCTCGGCGACTCGGCCTTCGCCACCGCGATGTACCGGCGCTTCCTCGAGCGCTATGACCTGCCGCCCCCGGCGCACCATGCCCGCGTGGCGCAGGCACGGGAGTGGCTGGCGCGGTAACGGCTTGGGCGACTCGGCGACTCGGCGTTTGGCGGTGTGGAGCGGTGGGACGGGGTGAGGCCTGGGGGACGGATGGTCCGGAGGCCGGACCGTCAGTGTCCGGTCCCAGGCCGGAGGACCATTCGTCTCACAGGCCGATCCGTGTCACTTCACCCGCACCGCCTCCAACGCAATGGTGATCTCCACCTCGTTGCCGATGAGCGTGTTGGCGCCCACCACGCTGTTCCACTCCATCCCGAAATCCCGGCGGTCAATCGTGGTCGTCGCGTCGAAGGCGATCCGCTCATGGCCCTCCGGATCCTGGGCCACGCCGCGGAAGACCCCGGTAAATCGGGCCGGGTGCGACCGGCCCTTGATGGTGAGCAGGCCCACCACCTCGGCGGTGGTATCGGTCATGGAGAGCCCGCTCCCGCGGAACGTCAGTTCGGGATAGCTGTCCACCGCGAAGAACCGGGAGCTGCGGAGGTCTGCGTCGCGGATCGCGTTGCCGGTCGTCAGGCTGTTCGTCTGGACGGTCACGTCCACCCGGCCGCTGCGCCAGCCACGGGTGTCGGTGGTGATGACCGCGTACCAGTTGGTGAAACTCCCCCGCACGCGCCCCAGCAGGTGACGGACCCGGAAATCGATCTGCGAATGGACGATGTCCACCACCCAGCGGCCGCCCTTGGGCGGCGCAGGGTCCTGGGCGGCCGTTGTACCGGAGAGGCCGGACAGCAGCACGCCGGCCAGCGCAAGGGTCCGACCTGTCATGGTGCGCTCCACAGTCTTGGGTCTGTGGCCGAAGCTAGCGGGATCAGGTGAAGGGGCCGTGAGGATTACGGGAACTTCGGCAGGCCACGCCCGGCCAGCCGTGGCCGGCACGCCTAGCCAGCACTATTGTTGGTGCGCCCGGACCGACAGCCCTTCACCTTCAATGGTGTTGCTCCCGCCCATGCGTTACCGCCGCATGCCCATCGAAGTCGAATCTCCCGAGGAGATCGGCTACGGCACCATCCGCTGCAACCTCGCCGAGAGCTCGATCCGCGACCGAGTGCTCGGCGAACTCGATCTGGGCGCCGACCTCGCCCGCTGCGTGCTCCAGTACGGGGACCACCGCGGCCACCCCGACCTGCGCCGAGCCCTGGCCGAAGAGGCCGGCTGTTCCCCGAACGAGGTGCTGCTCACCCCCGGAGCCGCCGGCGCGCTGTTCATGGTTCACACCACGCTGCTGGGGCCGGGAGACCACCTGGTGGTGCTCCGTCCCAACTACGCCACCAACCTCGAAACGCCCCGGGCCATCGGCTGCGAGGTGAGCCACCTCGATCTCACCTTCGAGAACGGCTACCGGTACACGGCGGACGACCTGGCCCGGCTGTTTCGGCCGAACACCCGGCTGGTGAGCGTCACCACCCCGCACAACCCCACCGGCACCATCCTGCCGCAGTCCGAATTGGCAAGGATCGCAGAGGTGTGCCGGGCGCGCGGCGTGCGCCTGCTGGTGGACGAGACCTATCGCGATCTGACCCTGGGCGGGGCCCCGCCGCTCGCCACGACGCTGGGCGAGCAGGTGATCAGTGTCGCCTCGCTCTCCAAGGCCTACGGCCTTCCGGGACTCCGGCTGGGCTGGCTGCTGACCCGGGACACGGCCCTGGCGGGTGATTTTCTCGCGGCCAAGGAGCAGATCGTGATCGCGGGACCGGTGCTGGATGAGGAGATCGCCTGGCGGGTCTATCGCCGACGCCGGGAACTGCTCCCGGAGATCATGGCCGATGTCGGGCAGCGGCTGGCGACGCTGCGGAACTGGATGGAGGCGCAGGAAACACTCGAATGGGTGGAGCCGGAGGGCGGGGTGGTCGCCTTCCCGCGAATCCGGAGCGAGGCGCGGGTGGACGTGGAACGGTTCTATCGCGTCCTCAACGAGCGGCACTCCACCTGGGTCGGACCGGGACACTGGTTCGAACAGGACCGCCGCTGCATGCGGATCGGGTTCGGGTGGCCCACACCCGCGGAGCTGGCCGAGGGGCTTGGCAACGTCGGGTTGGCGCTGGAGGCGGCAGCGAGAGATTAGAATCGGGGCGTGGAGGACGCCCCCCAGTCGCCGGATCGCTCGCCGCCATCGATTCTCCGCTTGCCGCCACCGCCTCCGGTGGCTGCCTCCCGTCGCGCGCCGCTGAATCCTTTGACACCTACGCCCGTAGTACTCGGCAACGCTCCAACTGGGACGCCGGTTCTGGCATCCAAGGGAGTGCGCATACCGAGCTGTTCGTCCTCCGTCATCTGAGCCCCGTCTGGAGATTCCCTGGTGCTACCAGCCCCGATGCTCCCCTTCCGCCCTGCGCGGACGGGTACCGCCGGCAAGGCCTGCAGCATCGTGGTCGCCTCTGCCATTCTTGCCCTCGTTCTTGGCACGCCAGCGGCAGGGCAGGAGGCTACCGCCGCGGCGATCGCGGAGGTGTCCACCGTCAAGGAGTTCTCGGCGATCCGAATTGGCACCGGCGCACGAATCGAGGTGGACGGCCATCTCGATGAGCCGGTGTGGGCCAGTGCCAGGTGGCGCACGGACTTCCTGCAGAAGGAACCGGTCGAGGGCGGACAGCCCTCCGGCCGGACCGAGGTTGCTTTCCTATATAATGAGCAAGCCCTCTACGTCGGTGCCCGACTGTACAGCGCCGACCCGGCGCGGGTCCCCACCGCGGTGACCCGCCGGGACCAGTTCAGCAACGCCGAGCACCTGGTGATCTCCCTCGATACCTATCTCGACCACCGGACCGCGTACACGTTCATCATCTCCTCGGGCGGTGTGCGGAGCGACTACTACCATCCGAGCGATTCCGAGGGCTCGCGCGACTACACCTGGGACCCGGTGTGGCAGGCCAGGGCCACGGTTGACAGTCTCGGCTGGATCGCCGAGGTGCGGATTCCGTTCTCGCAGCTCCGGTTCACCGCCGCGGGGGCCCAGACCTGGGGCGTCCAGATCAACCGCTGGATGCCGCACGCCGATGAGGATGTGTACTGGATCGTGATTCCCCACAGCGAGACCGGCTGGTCGTCGCGGTTCGGCACCCTGACCGGCATCGGCGGGGTGCGGCCCACTCGCCGACTGGAGGTCCAGCCGTACGTCGCCGGTAACGGCACCTTCGAGGACGTTCCCTCTGGCGACCCGTTCAACGACGGCAGCACCTTCAAGGTCCGTGGCGGGGCCGATGTCAAGATGGGCCTCGGGCCCAACCTGACTCTCGACGCCACCGTGAACCCGGACTTCGGACAGGTGGAGGCCGATCCCGCGGAGGTGAACCTCTCCGCCTTCGAGACCTTCTTCCGCGAGCGCCGGCCCTTCTTCACCGAAGGGGCCCAGCTGCTGAACGGAGGGGGACAGAACTTCTTCTACTCGCGCCGGATCGGTCAGTCCCCCCGCGGTCCGGCCAGCGGCGACTTTGTGGACCGGCCCAGGAACGCGACCATCCTCGGGGCCGCCAAGGTCAGTGGGCGGCTCAGGGGCGGCACTTCGGTGGCGTTGCTGACCGCCTTCACCGGCAAGGAGACCGCCCGGACCTACGATGCCACCAGCCAGGCCTTCGGAAAGACGGCGATCGAGCCGTTCACATCCTATGGCGTGGCCCGGGTCCAGCAGGAATTCGGCCCGGATGCGTCGGTGGTGGGTGCGTCGCTGACGACGGTGCATCGAAGCCTGGGCGACTCGACGCTCAAGGCCCTGCTCCCCGGCGATGCCCTCACCGGCGGCGCCGACGTCAACCTCCGCTTCAAGGGCGGGGCGTACGAGGTCAGTGGCTCGGCGGGGTTCAGCCATCTGCGGGGAGATCCGGCGGCGATGCTCCGCGTGCAGCAGCATCCGGCCCACTTCTTCCAGCGACCCGATGCGACCGAGTTCCACCTCGACTCGACGAGGACGTCGTTCACCGGTGCCGCCGCCTCGGTGCGGGCCGCCAAGAACGCTGGCCGCCACTGGTTGTGGAGCACAGGTGCCAGCTTCGAGTCGCCGACCTTCGAGCTCAACGACATCGGCCGCCTGGGGAGCGCCAACGACATCGACGCCTACGCCCAGCTCCGCTACCGGGAGACGGCGCCGGGGCGGGTCTTTCATCGGACCAGCTCCAATCTGTACGTCGGCCGCGGCTGGAACTTCGGCGGGGTTCACACCTATACCAGCGCGTCGCTGGGCAACAACTTCACGTTCAAGAACTTCTGGAATCTGTTCCTGGGCGCGTTTGGCGACACCCGGGCCCAGAGCGACGACCTCACCCGGGGTGGCCCGCTGATGGGACGGCCAGCCGGATGGGGTGGGGACATCGAGCTGCAGGGCAACGAGGGGAAGCCGGTCAACTGGAACACGAGCCTCGGGTACTACAACGACGAGGCCGGCGGGTGGAAGCGGGAGCTGGACCTGTTCGTCGCCGCCCGCCCGGCGCCGGCCTGGCGGGTGAGCGTGGGGCCAAGCTGGGAGCGCCGGGTGACCAGCCGGCAGTACGTCACCACCGAGACGGGCGGGTCGGCGGCCACCTACGGCGGCCGTTACGTGTTCGCGTACGTTGACCGCAACACGCTCTCGGCCAGCATCCGCCTGAACTACGCCTTCTCGCCGGACCTGAGCCTGGAGCTCTGGGGGGAGCCCTTCGCCGCGAGTGGCCGGTACTACGGCTTCGGCGAGCTGCCCGCCGCGCGGAGCTTCGGGCTGCGGACGTACGGCACCGACGGCACCACGATCACCCGCCTTCCCGACGGATCGCGGGACGTGACCGATGGCGCCCAGGCGTTCAACATTCCCGATCGCGACTTCAACGTGCTTTCGTTCCGCAGCAATCTGGTGCTCCGCTGGGAGTGGAATCCCGGCAGCACCCTGTTTGTAGTCTGGCAGCAGAATCGTTCGGGGGGCGCCCCCGGACGGACCGCCCGGGTGGGGTCGCTGTTCGACTCCTTCAGTGCGGACGGCTCGCAGTTTCTGGCGGTGAAGATGACCTACTGGCTCGCGGCGCGGTGAGGGCACGCCGGTTCGGGGCAGCAGCCCCCTGAAGGAGCCGCTCCCCAAGTCCTGAGTGACTTCCCCGGGCCCCTCCCTCCCCCACCAATGGCACGCCCGCACTCCCGTTTGTGCGGCACCGCTGGCGCACCCTGCGTTTGCATCGTACTGTTGGCCGTTAGAGTCCGCGCCGCCGACCTGCCATTTGGGTTTGCGGCAACTGGATACGGCAGCGGCGGAGGGGTTCACGGCCATGCGCATCCCACCAGTACGCCCTCTCACGCTTCGGACAGTCCTGGTGGTGGCCGCCTCCATTGCCTGTGGGGGCACGTCGGGACCTTCGGACGGGCCCTCCGACATCCTGGCCCCCGGACAGGTCGTCGAGGGCACCCTCATCGCCCAGCGACACCTGAGCGTTCGATCCACGACCACCGTTGAAGTGGCTGTGTTTGCCCAGGCAGAGGACGTGGGCTACAGCCTGTCTTCGAGCGGTTCAGGTGGCGACCAGTCGATTGATGTGGTGCCGGGAAACATATCCGCGAACAATTGGCGACAGCGCACCGAACGACACATCGTTGACGCTGCCCATCCGCTCTCTCTGGTGCTGACACCCAATGCGCCGGGTGCCCGGTTCTCGCTCCGGGTGTACCGCGTCAACCGGGCCCCCGAGGTACTGCCCCAGGCCATCACGCTGGGCGACACGCTGGTGGGGGAAACGCTGGAGAATTCGGCCGACGTGGATGAGTTCCTGGTCACGATTCCCGGAATCCAGGACGCGTCGTTCTTCATCCAGGCACTGACTGCCCCGGTAACACTGAAACTCACCGCCCGGATCGTTGGGCCGTACGGCACCGTGCGGGCCCCGGTGGACCCGAACCCCGCTCATCTCCTGTACCATCGAACCCCGAACCTCGGCCTCCATCCGCCCGACGTGTTCATCGCCGAGGTGTCGATGGACGCCGCGGACCCCTCGGCGGCCTATCGACTGTTTGCCTATCCGGTGAAGCGTGGCCCTGAGCGGGTGGCACCGACCCTGTCGCTGGGCGACACTCTCCTCCTGGAAGATCTGGAGAATCCCGCCGATGTTGACTCGTTCTCGGTGGACCTGGCTGGTGATGTGGAGATCATCGGGTATATCTCGGCCCCGCCGGGAATCGCCACACTGCAGTTCCACGTGAGGGGAGCGCAGCCGAAGGTCTATGCGGCGCGGAGCGAGCCAGCCTCGGCCGAACTCCAGTCGGCAGCGACCGGCCGCTTCTACCTGCTTCTGCCCGGAGGCTATTACGTGCTGGTCGGCCGGGACACCACCTCCACCCAGGGGAATCTCGGCACTCCGCTGCCGTACCGGGTGCAGTTCCGCACGATCAACCGGGCGCCGGAGACGCTCTCCCCGATTGTGACCCCCGGCGACACGCTGGAGGGAGAGGCAATCGACTACGTCGGAGACATCGATGAATTCGTGAGCACCGTGCCGGGACAGTTCAACGCCTTCATCCAGGCCCTTCCGGCCGCCAGCGCGGACACGCTGATCCTCACGGCAGATGTCTTCGGCGGTCCTATAGGGAAGCCCGTCGCGAGTGCCGGAGGCGATTCCGCCCTTGCCATGCAGCAGACCGGGTCGTTCTACGCGTACGCTCCGGTGCGCCTGCGGATAATGGGCCAGCGGGACACGGGGGGACTGCATCGCGGCGGCTACCGGGCCTTCCTCTACCCCATCAACCGGGCACCGGAGAGCGCTCCGGCCACTCTGATCGTCGGCGATTCGGTCTCCGAAGCGATCGAGTATCCCGGGGACATCGACGATTTCACCTTGCTTCCCGCGCCGGGCGACGCCATGGCCCTGCGCCTGACCCGGGCCGGCAACGCTCCCGGCGCCCTTCGCGGTGCGCTGGCAGGCGGGCCGCCGATTCAGGCCGTGGATTGTCCCGATTCGGGAACGGTTGGCGGCACCACCTGCTGGTTTCCCCGGCTCGCCAATCCCGTGATGCCGGTGCTCGCGACCGTCAACAGCACGCCGGGGTCACAACCGGGGTTTCGGGGGCCGTATGTGCTGCGGTCGTGGGCGATGTCCGACGCGCCGGAGCTCGGGCCGGCCGGTGTCACGATCGGAACGGCCCAGAACGAGGCAATCGATCCCGTTGGGGATCATGACGTATTCGATCTCGACTACCGGATGGGTGAGTGGCTCAGTGCCACGGTGGATCAATTCGAGATGCGGGTCTACGACAGCGCCTGGGGTTACATGGCGCTCCGGTCGCTGGAGGGCAGATCCACCGGCCGGTTCCAGCTTCCGGTGAGCGGCCGGTACAAGCTGCGGGTCACGCACGAGCCGCTCGACCAGGTCACTGCCAGCGGGCCCTACCAGATCGCGGTCACGCGCTACCCGGTCACTCCGGAAACGGAGAACCGGGTTCTGGCACTGGAGGATTCCATCACGGCCGAATCGCTCGATCAGCTGGGAGACCTCGACGAGTTCATGCTCCAGGCGCCGGCGGGAGCGGAGGTGCAGGTGCTGGTCAAGCGCCCGCTGACGGTTCCGGTGACCCTGCTGCTGCCGGGCGATTCCGTGCCGTTCCGCTTCGGACCCTACGGCGCAACCGGCCGGTTCCTGATGCCGGCGGGCGGGCTGCTCCGGATCCTGGTGGCCGAGGACCGGGCGTTCGCGGGCGGCGGGCATGACAGCACGACATTTGTCCTTTCCGGTGCCTACCACCTGGTGGCCCGGGCGGTCCACCGTCCGCCGGAGCAGGCGAGTGCCAACCTTACGATTGGCCAGCTGGTGACCACCGAGTGGATTGACTATGAAGGAGAGGTTGACGAGTTCTACTTCGCAGGCACCCAGGGACAGCTGATTGTCGGGGATATCGCCACCCCCAGAGGAATCGGCAACTACGACATCCAGCTCGAGATCATCGATGTTGCCACCGGCCAGACCCTGGGCGCGGTCACGACGGACGGTCCACTGGCCACGACCGCGCAGATCGTCCTGCCGGCGGACGGGCAGTACATGGCCCGGGTCATGGGAGTCTGGGACGAGGGAGGTTACGGTCCTTTCGAGCTGCAGGTGCGATGATCAGGCCTAGGCTGCACTGGCCGGCCCCGCTGGTGTCACCCCCGGGTTCGGAGTAGTTTGCCGGAGGATCTGGCACTAGAACCCCTTACAGAGGTTGCTGCAATGCCCGACCAGCCCGCCGAACTGACCCCCATCAAGCCCGCCCGCATCGCGCAGGAGATCAGCAAGCTCAGCGCCCAGCGTCGCAATGGCGAGGTCAAGGCCACCGACTACGATCAGCGCTTTGCCCGCATGATTCAGGAGCTTCGCGGCCGCCACGTGGACGGCTCCCGCGAGGACATCGTGGCCGCGCTCAAGCCCCTGCTCGATGCCGGCGAGATCACCGAGAAGGAGCACTTCCGCCTGCTGGCCCAGCTCGGCATGAAGTGATGTCCCTGCCGCCGCCGCTCGCGCCGCTCGAGATGACGGTGCTGGCCGGCGACGGCCTGCTCCTCAAGGGCGTGCTGGCCTACCCGGAGCTGCCGGTGGGCGCCCGCTATCCGCTCGCGGTGCTGGCCCACCAGTATCCCTCCACCGCCGACAGCTTCTCTCCCCTCATCGAGGACCTCCTGGACCTTGGCGTGGCCGTCCTCGCCTTCGATGAGCGGGGCCACGGCGCGTCCACCGCCGGCCCCAAGGGGGCGGTCGTCATCGACACGCCGGTCGGGTTCACCGGCGAGGCGTTCGGCGCCGCCTTCATGGCCAGCGCCGCCCGGGTCGGCTTCGGCAAGATCGATGACGACGTGCTGCGGGTGGCCAGCTGGGGCGCCGCCCAGAATCACATCGATACCGGGCGGCTCCTCCTGGTCGGGGCCAGCGTCGGGGGAAGCGGCGTCCTGCTGGCCGCTCCCGCCATCAGCGGCCTGGCGGGCGTCGTGACCCTCGGCGCCGCCGGCGCCCCGGTCTTCCCGGACGGCCCGGCCCGCATCAGGGCGGCGCTGGAGAAGACCCGGGTGCCCGCCCTTCTCACCTCGTCCGAGGGCGATGCCTTCAACGGCGCCGGCAACGCGCGCGAGTGGAGCGCCGGCCTCAGCCATGTGCAGACCCGGCTGGTGCCCGGCACCGCCCACGCCATGGCGATCTACTACGAGGTGCGGGACGGCGTGCTCGCCTTCGTGCGCAAGAGTCTCGGGCTTTAGGCCCGCCGCCACCCGCTCAGTGCGCCAGATACCGCTCGGACCCGGCGCCCCGGCCGTCTCCGCCGTCGGCTACGGCGGGATGCACCTCTCCATCACCGATCGTCCCTCCGAGGCCGAGGCGGTGCGGGTCATTCACGCGGCGCTGGACGCGGGGATGACCCTCATCGATACCGCCGACGCCTACTGCCTCGATGCCGGAGAGGTCGGTCACAACGAGCGGCTGATCGCCCGGGCGCTCCGGGAGTGGCCCGGCCCGCGCGAGCGGATCCTGGTGGCCACCAAGGGCGGCATCGTCCGGGGTGGGGGGAGATGGACGCCGAATGGCCGGCCCGACCATCTGCGCCAGGCCTGCGAGGCCTCGCTCAAGGCGCTGGGAGTGGACCGGATCGCGCTGTACCAGTTTCACGCCCCCGACGCGGCCGTCCCCTTCGAGGAGAGCGTGGGTGCGCTCGCCGACCTGCGGCGGGAGGGGAAAGTGCAGTGGATTGGGCTCTCCAATGTCTCCGTGGCGCAGATCGAGCGGGCCGGACGACTGGTTCCCATCACGACGGTACAGAATCGCCTGAATCCCTTCTTTCGCGAGGCGCTCTCGGACGGGGTCGTGCAGCATTGCGCCAGTCACGGGATCGGGTTCCTGGCGTACAGCCCCACCGGAGGCGGCAGGCTCACCAAGAAACTCCCGTCGCATCCCGTCCTGGCCTCCCTGGCCCGGGAGCTGGCGGTCTCTCCTCACGCGGTCTGCCTGGCCTGGGTGATGGCCCAGGGCAAGACGGTGATCGCCATCCCCAGCGCCCGCACCGCCGAGCACGCAGCGGACAGCGCCGGCGCGGCGGACCTGATCCTCGACTCGGCCGCGCTCCAGGTCATCAGCGACGCGGAGTTCGATCGCCGGTAGGGCAGGTCCCGACCGCGCCTTCCGGCCGTACCGCCCTCACCCCGGGCTATATTTCCCGCATGCCTCCACTTCCCCGGCGCCAGGCGGTGACCGTCCACGTAGGCGATGTGCCTGTCGGCAGCGCCCATCCGGTCGTCGTCCAGTCCATGACCAACACCGACACCGCGGACGTCCCCGGGACGATTCGCCAGGTGGCGGCGCTGGCCCAGGCCGGAAGCCAGCTGGTGCGGGTCACGGTGAACAACGAGGCGGCTGCCGGGGCGGTCCCCGCTATCGCCGCCGGGCTGGCGGAGCAGGGCATCACCGTGCCGATCATCGGCGACTTCCATTACAACGGCCACCTGCTGCTCACCCGCTACCCGGACTGCGCGGCGGCCCTCGCCAAGTACCGGATCAACCCCGGCAACGTCGGGGGCAAGCGCGCCGACGAGCACTTTCGCGCCATCATCGAGGTGGCGCTGAAGCACGGCAAGCCGGTCCGGATCGGGGTCAACTGGGGCTCGCTGGACCAGATCCTGCTGACCGAGTTGATGGACGCCAACGCCCGCGCCGCCCAGCCCCGTGACGCGCGCGAGGTCATGATCGCCGCCATGCTGGAAAGCGCGCTGCGCTCCGCCGAGCACGCCGAGTCGATCGGCCTGCCCCATGACCGCATCATCCTGAGCGCCAAGGTGTCCGGAGTGCAGGATCTGGTGGACGTGTACCGGATGCTGGCCGCGCGCTGCGACTACCCGCTCCACCTGGGCCTGACCGAAGCCGGCATGGCCATGAAGGGCATGGTCGCCAGTACCGCCGGTCTGTCGATCCTGCTGCAGAAAGGCATCGGAGACACCATCCGGGTCTCCCTGACCCCCAAGCCGAACGGCGATCGCACCGAGGAGGTGCTCGTCGCCCAGCAGATTCTCCAGTCGCTCGGCATCCGGAGCTTTGCCCCGCAGGTGACGGCGTGTCCCGGCTGCGGTCGCACCACCAGCACCTTCTTCCAGCAGATGGCCGAGGATATCGAGGGGTACCTGCGGGACCGGATGCCGCACTGGCGCGAGCGGCACCCGGGTGTGGAGGAACTCAAGGTGGCGGTCATGGGCTGCGTGGTGAACGGACCGGGAGAATCGAAGCACGCCAACATCGGCATCTCCCTTCCCGGCACTTTCGAGGAGCCCAAGGCGCCCGTGTATGTTGACGGACGGCTGCTGGTCACCCTCAAGGGAGACACGATCGTCGCGGACTTCCTGCGGATCCTCGATGATTACGTCGCCAGCCGGTACGGCGGCCGGGCGGAGGGACAGGCGGTCAACCAGGCGGAGCGAGTGGTCGCGGCTGCTGGCCGACCGTCTGGGCCCCCAACCGCCTAACCGCCCTTGCTGATCCCTGTCTCCCAACTGCTGACCGAGAGCCCGCTCGCCGCGCTGGGCGCCATGTTCGTCGCCGGCCTGGTCACCAGCCTGACCCCCTGCGTCTATCCTATGATCCCCGTGGTGGCGGGCGTCCTCGGCGGGGCAGGGAGCGCCGGCCGGAGCCGCCGCGAGACGGTCGGATACACCATGGTGTACGCGTTGGGCCTGGCGCTGGTCTATGCCAGTCTGGGTCTGCTGGCGGGGCTCACCGGATCGCTCTTCGGGACCGTCAGCTCCAGTCCATGGGCGTTCTTTACCATGGGGAACCTGCTGCTGGTGTTCGGGCTGGCGATGCTGGACGTCTTTCCGGTGAACGTGCCCAACCGGCTCATGGCATGGGCCCGAAACTTCGGTGGCGGCTCGTACGGCGGGGCCTTTGCCATGGGAGCGACCTCGGGACTGGTGGCAGCCCCCTGTGGCGCGCCGGCCTTTGCCGCGGCGCTGACATTCGTAACGACGACCGGGTCCGCGGTGCTGGGCTTTTCGTATCTGTTTGCCTTCTCGCTGGGGATGACCGCGCTCCTGATCGCCATTGGGCTGGGGGCCGGACTGGGCGCCCGCCTGCCGGGCAGCGGCCGGTGGACATTCTGGGTCAAACGGCTCGCCGGGGCGGTCCTGATCGGCATGGCCGAGTACTATTTCATTCAGATGGGAATGGTCTCATGACAGTCCGGACGGTTGGGATGGGCGGGTTGGCCGCCGCGGTGATGCTGCTTTCCGCCACGCTGCTTCAGGCGCAGGGGGAGGCCGGGATCCCCATCGGCGCCCGTGCGCCGGTGGTCCGCGTCAACGACCTGGATGGAAGGCCGGTCGACCTCGGGCAATGGATCGGCAAGAAGCCGGTGCTGATCGAGTGGTGGGCCACCTGGTGCGAGAACTGCGAGGCCCTGCTCCCCCGGTTCCAGGAAGCCAAGCGGCTCATCGGCGACCGGGTGGAGTACATCGGCATCAATGTCACCGTGAACCAGAGCCCCGAGCGGGTCCGGCGCTACATGCAGCAGCACGACATGCCATTTCGGGTGCTGTATGACACGGAAGGCACCAGCGCCCGGGCCTACCTGACACCGGCCACCTCCTTCGTGGTGATCGTGGATTCGCTCGGGAAAGTGATCTACACCGGGGTCGGCGCGGACCAGGCCTTCGAGCCGGCGCTCAAGCGCGCGGCCGGCATCCAGAACTGAGGAACGCTATGCGACCTCTGACTCTCCTCCTGGCCGGCCTGGTTGCCGCGGCCGCGCCGCTCACCGCCCAGGATCAGGCCGGCGGCGGCGCCGCCTCGCTGGTCAGCGGGCCTCGCACCGGTGATCGGGCGCCGGATTTCTCCCTCCCGTGGGCGTCGGCCCAAGGGCCTGGCGGGGCCCAGTGGTTCAGCCTGAGCGGCCAGCGGGGCAAGGTGGTCGTCCTGGCTTTCTATCCCCGGGACTTCACCTCGGGCTGCACCGCTGAGATGCGCACCTTCGCCGAACAGTACGCCGACCTGTTCGGCGAAGGCGTCGTCGTGGTCGGCATCAGCACCGACTCGGTGGAAACCCACGTCCGCTTTGCCCAGAGCCTGGGACTTCCCTTCAACCTGTTGAGCGACCAGGACCAGAAGGTGGCTCAGCAGTGGGGGAGCGCAGGGGAGAACGGGTATAACCGGCGCACGGTGTTCGTGGTGAATGGGCGCGGAAGGGTGACCTACGTGGACCGGCGGTTCGGGGCGCTGGACCCCAAGGCGTACGAGCAGCTGAAGCGGGCGGTCCGGGAGGCCAGGCGATCCTGAGGCCCGGGCGCTGCTTCCTGCCGCGAACGGCCGCAGGGTTCTATGCACAGCCTGTGCATAGATAGCCTGTCAGTGACGACACTGTCGCTACTCTTTTTTTCAACATTTACAGGGAGCTTTTTCGCATTGTGGGCATTGTGGTTAGCCGATTCACTTAAAAGTGGAAAACCAGGTGCGGTTGTAGCCCCTTCCCCCGCAGGCGGTTCCCGTCAGAAATCCACGGGAATCAGCATTCAACATGTGGAAAACAACCTCTGTCCACACGCGTGGGATAGTCTGGTCTGGCGCTCCAGAAGTGGCCGACCCCCATTTGCGAGATGTGGAAAACTCTCCGATTCTGTGACACAGTAACTTTTCCATAGTGGCACTTCCGGGTCCGTCCTTCTCCCCGTGGGATGGCGACGCCCTGACCGGTCAGCCGACCCGAGGGCCGCACGACACCGAGCGTCCAGGGGTGGTCGTGGCGCCGCTGGGGCGTATGTTCTGGCGTGCTGCCGCGTGCCGCCGTCGGTCGAGCCGGTTTTCTCCGCGCCCAGCGGGTGCTCTCCCTTGCCCCTGGAGTGGAGGGTGACGCCATCTGGTGGCAGGATGGCGCTATCCGGATGGTCGGCCGGGCCGCGGACTTGGAGCGCCAGGTCCCCAGCCGGGTGCCCCGGATTGACCTCCCGCGGACCACCGTCACGCCAGGGATCGTGGACGGGCACACCCACTTCGGCATGTGGGCGTTGACCCGGGGGCGAGTGAACCTGGGCAGCTCCGGGAGCCGGGCAGAAGCGCTCCGGCGCATCGCCGATGGCACCCCGGACCAGGGGTGGATCCGCGGTCATGGGTGGGATGCCAACCGCTGGGAGTCGCCGCCCGACCGCTGGGCCCTCGACGCCGTGACCGGCCGGCTCCCGGCGGCGTTCGATTCGGTTGACGCGCATGCGCTCTGGGTCAATACCCGGGCACTGCTCGAGGCCGGCATCACCCGCGAGTCGCCCGACCCGCCGGGAGGGAGGATCGTCCGGGATGGCGGCGGAGAACCGACCGGCTTGCTCCTGGAGACGGCCACCGAGCCGGTCCGGGCCATCCTGCCCGTTCCGGAGGCTGGACGGATGCTGGCCGCCGTGGAGAACGCGCAGCGGACCGCCCACCGGCTGGGCGTCACCGGCATCCACAACATCGAGGGTCCCGAGGTGCTCGGCGCCTTCCGGCGCCTGGAGGAAGAGGATCGGCTCCGATTGCGGGTCCTCTTTCACCCCCCGGTGGCGCAGCTGCCGCAGCTGCTCGCGGCCGGCGTGCGGAGCGGGTCGGGCAGCGCCTGGCTCGTCCTGGGTGGAGTGAAGCTGTGCTTCGATGGCACGCTGGGGAGTCGCACCGCCTGGATGCTCGATCCCTACGAGGACGGTGGCGACCGGGGAATCCCGCAGGCCTCTCCCGAGACGGCTCGCGGCGTCGTGCATGCGGCGGCGGCAGGCGGGGCTCGCGCTGGCGATTCATGCCGTCGGCGACGCCGCTGTGCGCCAGGCGCTGGATCTGCTGGCGGGCGCTCCCAAGGTCGCGCTGCCCCACCGGATCGAGCACCTGCAGTGCGTGCATCCCACTGACCTCGGCCGCGCGGCCGACCTCGGCATCGTGGCCTCGATGCAGCCGTCCCACCTGCCCGGCGATGTCTGGCTGGCGGAGGAGCGGTGGGGCGAGCGGGCGCGGCTGGCGTATGCGTTTCGGAGTCTGCTCGAGCGGGGCACCGTGCTGGCCTTCGGGAGCGACGCTCCCGTGACCCACCTCGATCCCCGCCTGGGGCTGGCCGCGGCCATGGATCGGCTGCCGGCCTCCGGCGGTGGTTCCGAGCCATGGAATCCGCAGGAACGGCTCGGCTTCGACGCGGCGCTGCGCGGATTCACCGTGGGGAACGCCCATGCCGCTGGATTGGCCGGTCGGCGCGGACAGCTGGCCCCCGGGTTCGACGCGGACTTCGTGGCGTGGGAAATGGACCAGGCCGTGGCGCAGGGGGTCGGATCCGCGATGCGGGAGGCCAAGGTCCGCATGACGGTGGTGGACGGACAGATCGTCTGGATGCAGTAGCCGCGCCCCTCGGTGGCGCCCTGTGCGCTCGCTGCGCGCCCGATTAAACTCCCTGTATCCCGCCGTCGCCCTATCGCCGAGGAGTCCGTGCCACTCGCCGCCATTCGCCGCACAAAAATCGTTGCCACGCTGGGCCCGGCCTGGAGCAGTCCCGAGCAGATGCATCAGCTCTTCGACGACGGGGTCAATGTCGTCCGGATCAACTCCTCGCACGGCACGGCGGACATTCGTCGCGAGTGGATCAGCACCGTGCACAAGGTGCGCAGTGAGCGCCGCGACGCCATCGGGCTGCTGGTGGATCTGCAGGGCCCGCGGATCCGGGTCGGGGCGCTGGCGCAGCCGATCCGGCTGGTACCGGGGACGGAGGTCATCTTCGCGCCCGAGGGGCTGGCCGGGGCTGGAGAGATCCCCACGACGTACGACGATCTGGCGAAGGATATCCGCCCCGATGCCCGGATCCTGCTGGATGACGGTCTGTTGGCCGTCCGGGTGAAGGACGTCCGGGGGGACCGGGTGATCGGCATCGTGGAGTATGGTGGCGAGCTCAAGTCCAACAAGGGGATGAACCTCCCGGGCATCGAGGTGAGCGCGCCGGCGCTCACCGAGAAGGACAAGGAAGACGTGCTGCTGGCGGTGGAGATGGGGGTGGACTACATCGCCCTGTCGTTTGTGCGCAAGGCGGCGGACGTCGAGCAGCTCCGGCGGCTGGTGCCCAAGAGCATCAAGCTGGTCGCCAAGATCGAGAAGGACACTGCCCTCCGGAATCTGTGCGGTATCCTGGAAGTCTCCGACGCCATCATGGTGGCGCGGGGCGACCTGGGCGTGGAACTACCCTTTGAAGAAGTGCCGCTGATGCAGAAGCGGATCATTCGCGAGGCCAACCTCCACGGCAAGCCGGTGATCACCGCCACCCAGATGCTGGAGTCGATGGTGCACGCGCCGGTGCCGACCCGGGCCGAGGCGTCCGACGTCGCCAACGCCATCCTCGATGGCACCGACGCTGTCATGCTCTCGGCCGAGACCGCGGTAGGCGAGTATCCCCGCGAGGCGGTGCGGGCCATGGACCGGATTGCCCGGGAGATGGAATCCCATCGCCAGGGGCGGAGCCCGGCGTTTGACGCGGCGGTGGGTCGCCGCTCCGCCGAGATCGATGAGGCGAACCATCCGCGGCCGGGCGGGTCGGGCGTTGCCCGGACCGAGGACGCCATCGGGGTGGCGGTCTGCGCCGCCAGCGAGTTGCTGAAGGTCCCGATCATTCTCTGTTTCACCAGCAGCGGCTTCACCGCGCGTCAGGTGGCCACCTACCGCCCCACCGTTCCCATCGTCGCGGCGACTCCGGAACCGGAGACCTATCGCCAGCTCTCGCTGGTCTGGGGTGTCCTGCCGATCCAGACCCGGCACGCCGACGATTACGATGACCTGCTCAGCCAGGCCCGGCAGCAGGTCCTGGAACGCGGGTTCGCCCGGCCCGGGGAGCGCGTGGTGGTGACGGCCGGGGTGCCGTTCGACGTGCCGGGGACGACCAACCTGCTGAAGATTGAAGCGGTGTGAGCCCCGGGCCGCGCCGCTGACCGCACCTCATGCGCCTCACCTTTCTCGGCACCGGCACCTCCTTCGGCGTCCCGCAGGTGGGGTGTGACTGCGCCGTGTGCCATTCGCCCGACCCCCGCGACCGGCGGTCCCGTTCGGGGGCGGTGGTGCAGGATGGGGACCGGACCCTCCTGATCGACACCCCGCCGGAGCTCCGGCTGCAGCTGCTGGCGGCCGGGGTGCGCCGCGTGGATGCGGTCCTCTACACCCACGAGCACGCCGATCACATCAACGGCATTGACGACCTGCGGATCTTCTCGGTGCGCGAGCGGCAGCCGCTGCCCTGCTATGGCCCCGCCGAGACCCTGGCGCGGGTGCGCGAGGGGTTCGGGTACATCTTCGACTACGAGGCACGGCCCTACGAGGGGACCTCCAAGCCCCGGCTCGAACTGCACCCGCTCGAGCCCAACATCCCGGCAACGGTCGCCGGACTCCGCGTGCTCCCCCTGGCCTTTGACCACGGATTTCTTCGCGTGTTCGGCTATCGCTTCGGGCCGATCGCCTACATCACCGACGTGAAGGCCGTTCCCCCCGACGTCCGGGCCCAGCTCGCCGGGCTCAAGGTGCTGGTGCTCAACGCCCTCTGGTGGCGCACCCATCCGACCCACCTGTCCATCGGCGAAGCGATCGAGACCGCCCAGGCGATCGGGGCGGAACAGACCTACCTCACCCACCTGACCCACGAGACCGGCCATGCGGAACTGGCGCAGCAGTTGCCCGCCGGCATCTTTCCCGCCCACGACGGGCTCTCGCTCGAGGTAACGCCATGAAGCTGCACTACGGGCGGATGCTCTCCGACCGGCTGGACGGGGAACACGGGCTGTCGCGGGCGCGGTTGGGCGAGTTGAGCCGCCGCTTCGGCGAGGTGCAGGCCGAGGTCCGCCGCCGCCGCGGCGCCGGCGAATACGGCTTCTACGGCCTGGGCGATCAGGCGGCGGCGGTGCAGGCCATCCGCCAGTTTGCCGAGGGGCTGGGCCAGGCCTTCGATCATGTCCTGGTCCTGGGCATCGGCGGCTCCGCGCTGGGCACTCGGGCACTGCTCAACGCGCTCAAGCGGCCGGCCTGGAACGAGCTCGACGACGAGGGCCGGGATTTCTTCCCCCGCCTGACGGTGCTGGACAACGTCGATCCCACCAGTGTGGCGGAGGCGCTGCGGCGCATCGACCCGCGACGGGTGCTGGTCAACGTGATCAGCAAGTCGGGCGGCACCGCGGAGACGATGGCTCAATACCTCGTCGTCCGGGCCTGGCTGGAGGAGGCGCTCGGCCCCAAGGCCACGCGCCACCTGGTGTTCACCACCGACCCGGCGAAGGGGGCGCTCCGGGAGATCGCCCTCAAGGACGGCATCGCCGCGTTGGAGGTTCCCACCGCGGTGGGAGGCCGCTTCAGCGTGCTCTCCCCGGTGGGCCTCCTTCCGGCCGCGCTGGTCGGAATCGATATCGAGGGACTCCTGGCGGGCGCCCGCCGGGCGCTGGTCCGCGCCGAGGCCGACGAGCTGCTCCAGAATCCAGCCGCCCTCTACGCCGCCCTGCACTGGGCGGCCGATACCACCCTGGGCGCCCGGATCCACGTCCTGATGTCGTATACCGACCGGCTGAAGGAATTCACCGAGTGGTACCGCCAGCTCTGGGCGGAGAGCCTGGGGAAGGCCCAGGATCGGCGGGGACAGACGGTGCATGTGGGTCCGACGCCGGTCGGCGCCGTGGGTCCGACCGACCAGCACAGCCAGGTGCAGCTGTTCATGGAGGGTCCCTACGACAAGGTCATCACCTTCCTGGGGCTGGAGCGGTTTCCGGAGGATGTGAAGATTCCGGTGTCCGAGGGCGTGCCGGCCGATCTCGCCTATCTGGGCGGCCACTCACTGGCCGAGCTCTTGCAGGCGGAGTACCAGGCCACCGCTGCCGCCCTGTCGCGGATGGGCCGGATGTCCTGCTCGCTCCAGCTCGAAGATCTTTCCGCGGCCTCCCTGGGGGAGGCGGTGATGTTCTTTCAGCTGGCCACCGGCTACGCCGGCGTCTGGTACGGGGTGGATCCGTTCGACCAGCCCGGCGTGGAGCTTGGCAAGCGGCTGACCTACGCGGCCATGGGCCGGCCCGGCTACACCGCCGAAGCGCTCGGTCTGCCGCCGGGAGACCAGGTCTGATCCTCTGGCGCCAATGTCAGTCCCCTCTCACTGAGGTTCGTATGCGCACGTGGCACCGCTCGGTGATTCTCCTCTCGGCATTCAGCCTGCTGGCGGCCTCACTGTCCGCCCAGGCGGTGCTCCGGCCCGGCAGCACCGCGCGGGGGGAACTCAAATCCGGCGACCTCAAGCTGGACGACGATACCTACGCCGACCTGTGGCGCTTCACGGGGTCCGCCGGCCAGAGCGTCACGATTACCATGCGCTCGAGCGCCTTCGACGCCTACCTGGTGGTGGGCTACTACGACGAGGCCGGCAACTTCAAGGACCTCAAGTCCGACGACGACGGCGCCGGCGGCACCAACAGCCGGGTCAGCCTGCGCCTGCCACGGGACGGCGAGTACATCGCCCGCGCCAACACCCTGGCCAAGGGGGAGACCGGCGGCTACACCCTGGATCTCGATGCCGGCTCCGAGCCCTCCACGGCGACCGCCAAGGGCAAACCGCGCGCCTACCCGGTGATCGTCGTGGGACAGGTGGTGCGGGGCGACCTGGAGCGGTCCGACGAGGTGCTCGCCGACGGTTCCTACGCGGATACCTACCGGTTTGCGGGCCTGGCTGGCCAGCGGGTGTCGATCACCCTCAAGTCGAGCGATTTCGACGCCTACCTGTCGCTGGGACGGGACGACAACGGCAGCTACCGGGAGATCAAGGCGGATGACGACAGCGGGGAAGGGACCGACGCCAGCCTCGATGTGATTCTGCCGGCGACCGGGGAGTATCTGGTGCGTGCCAATACCCTGACCGAGGGGGAGACCGGCGCCTACGTGCTGCAGGTCCGGGGGAGCGGCGGCGATGACCGGGCCATGGGCTCGGGAGACTCCCTGGTCTCGGTCCGGCCCGGGGCGCGGATGCCGCTGGTACTGGGCCAGCTCCTGCGCGGGACGCTGGAGGATGGCGATGAGAAGCTCTCCGATGACAGCCCCGCCGACATCTGGGTCTACCAGGGCCGCAAGGGTGAGACCCTCACGATGATCCAGCGCTCCACCGTGCACAACGCCTACCTCACCGCGGGGCCGGTGACCAACGGGCGCTGGGTCTGGACCGACAGCAACGACAACGACGCCGGCGGCAATGACGCCAAGCTGGTGGTCACCCTCAAGGCCGACGGAGAGTACTGGGTGCGGCCCAACGCCCACAACAAGGGCACCGGCGCCTATACCCTTTTCGTCACCAGCGATCGTGCTCCCAGTGCCGTCGCGACCAGCGCCCAGCCCGCCTCCTCGGCGGGTCAGGCCCAGCCGGCCATGCCGGCCGTCGGTCCGCTTCAGCAGGGGCTCACCCCAGGCGCCAGCAACTCGGCTGCTCCGGCCCCGGCGCAGCCGGCGGCCCAGCCGGTTCCCCGGCCGAGCTCCGGCAATCGGCCGTCGATCCAGGTTGGCCAGACGGTGCGGGGCGAGCTGTCCACATCCGACGAGTTCAACTTCGACTCGACCTACGTGGACACCTACGTGATCGCCGGCCGGCGCGGCCAGCAGCTGAACATCCTGATGTTGTCTCCCAGCTTCGGCAGCTATGTGCTCTTCGGGCGGGTGCCGGCCCCGGGCGCGGCCTTCTCCTCCATCGAGACCAAGGGAGCGGTGCGCGGCGCCGAGGCAAAGCTGGTGGTGACCTTGCCCGAGGACGGGGACTTCTGGATCCGGGCCAATTCGTTCGAGAAAACCACAGGGTCCTATGTGCTGACGGTGGAGGCTGGCCGCTAGCGAGCCGCTCTCCCGCTCCATAGATTACCCTGATAGCTCCATTGTAACTCATAAGAGGACAGTGACTTATGGCAGATTTCCGCACTCCCCTGATCGCCCTGTTCAGCGGCGCCGTGAAGCCGGACGGCGACCGTGTCCAGGTCCTCGATGCGGCGAAGCTCCAGTCTGAGGCCACCGACCGCCTGGTGAGTCAGGCGGTCTTCGGTGAGGGCCGGGAGCGGGAGGCGGCGCGCTGGCTCCTGTGGGAACTCGGTCAGGCAACGGGCGTACGGCCCTCGTCGATCGGCCCGATCTATTTCGCCCGCGGCCGCGGGGAGTGCGGGGGCTTTACCGTCCCGGCCATGAACGTGCGCATGATGGCCTACGAGACCGCCCGCGCGATCTTCCGCGCTGCCCGGGCCCGGGATGCCGGCGCGCTCCTGCTCGAGATCGCCCGGTCGGAGATCGCCTACACCGACCAGCGGCCGGCCGAATTCGTGGCCGTGATGATCGGGGCGGCGCTGCGCGAGGGCTGGACGCTGCCGATCTTCATCCAGGGCGATCACTGCCAGGTCAACGCCAAGAAATACCAGGCCGATCCGAAGCTGGAGGTGGAAGAGGTCAAGAAGCTTATCGCCGAGGAGGTCGGCGCCGGCTTCTACAACATCGACGTGGACACGTCCACGCTGGTGGACCTCTCCAAGGAGACGCTGCTGGAGCAGCAGCGGCTCAACTTCGAGCATGCCGCGGAGATCACCGCCTTCATCCGCGAGGTCGAGCCCGACGGCATCTCGGTGTCGGTCGGCGCCGAGATCGGCGAGGTGGGACACAAGAACAGCACCGTGGAGGAACTGCGGGCGTTCATGGACGGCTACACGGCGGCCATCCGGCGCACCGATGACATCGAGGGGATCTCCAAGATCTCGGTGCAGACGGGAACCAGCCATGGCGGCGTGGTGATGCCCGATGGCAGCATCGCCAAGGTGAAGCTCGATCTCGACGCCCTGGCGGCGCTGTCCAAGGCGGCCCGGGATGAGTACGGGATGTCGGGCGCGGTCCAGCACGGCGCCAGCACGCTGCCACCGGACGCGTTTGGCAACTTCGCCCGGCTGGAAACCGCCGAAATCCACCTCGCGACCAACTTCCAGAGCATTGTGTTCGACCATCCGGCGCTGCCCGCCGCGCTCCGCCAGGAGATGTACGAGTGGCTCGACGCCAACGCCGAGAGCGAGCGGAAACCCGGGGACACCCCGGAGCAGTTCTATTACAAGGCCCGGAAGAAGGCGATCGGCCCGTTCAAACGGCAGACCTGGGGTCTGCCGGCGTCGGCCCGGGCCCAGATCGCCGCCGAGCTGGAGAAGACGTTCGGGTTTCTCTTCGATCAGCTGAAAGTGAACGGCACGGCCCAGCTGGTCCGGCGCTATGTGAAGGCGCCGTACCAGAGCCATGCCTCCCTCAAGCGGGCGCTGGTGACTGCGACCGACGACGCCGAAGCGGGAGAATAGTCATGGCACGGGACGATGATCGGGACGTGGTCTATGTGGAGCGGGACGGCGGCTCCCTCAAGCCGATCCTGTTCGGTGCGCTGCTGGGCGTCGCGGTGGGGTTGTTGTTCGCGCCGCAGAGCGGGGAAGAGACCCGCCGGCTCCTGCGGCGCCGGCTGCGCAAGGTGCGGGCGATGGCCGAGGAGCGGGTCACCGAGTTGACCGACCGGCTGGATGAGCGGCGCCGCCCGGCCGCCGATCCCGAAACCCGGCGTGCGGAGGTGCGCAGTGATCTCGAGCGGCGGCTGGCCGAGGCCCGCGCCCGCCGCCAGGCCCTGCCCGACGACGACGATCTGGACGAGGATGAGGAGCCCGTCGCCTGACCCAGAGTGCATTGCGGGACCGGCTCGGGCGGCTGTGGGCCTTCAGCCGGCGGACGCTGCACCAAGCCGACCGGCACCGGATTCCCTTCCTGGCCAGTGCCCTGACCTTTGACGCGCTGCTGGCGGCGATTCCCTTTCTCCTGCTGGTCCTGGTCGGACTGACCCACGCGGCGGAGCTCTCGCCCTATACCAGCCCCGAGGACCTGCAGCGGCTGTTCACCCGGTTCGTCCCGCATGTGGCCGCCGCAGGGCACGACGGCCCCTTCGAGCCGGTGAGCCGCCTGCTGATGAACTTCGTGCGGGCCCGCGGCACCGTGTCGCTCTACGCCTTGCCGCTCTTCCTGTGGTTCTCCACCCGGCTGTTCGCCTCGATCCGCACCGCCCTGACCCTGGTCTATGACGTCCCCCAGCGCGCGGAGCGCCGGCATTTTCTGCTCGGCTATCTGGGCGGAAAGCTGCGCGACGCGATCATGGTGGGGGTTACCGTGGCGCTGATCGTGACCAACGTCGTGCTCACCGCGGGCCTCAAGGTGCTGAACGCCCGCAGCCACCTGCTGGTGCTGGACTATCCCGCCCTGGGGTTCCTGGTGACCGCCGTCGGCCGGCTGGTGGCAGAGACCGTCGCGTTCGGATTCTCGATCTGGCTGTTCTACCTGGTGTACCGGCACGCCTCGCCCCGGCGGCTCCCCCGCCGGGCGGCGATCGCCGGGTCGGTGTTCTCGGCCGTGCTCTTCGAGGTGGCCAAGCGCGCCTTCGGCTGGTATCTGCGGAATCTTGCGGTGGTGGGGGAATTCGCGGCCGGGCCGAACATCGCCGCCCTGCTGTTTTTCGTACTGTGGGCCTACTACACCGCGCTGGTCTTCCTGCTGGGCGCCGTGGTGGCGGAGACCTGGGATCTCCGCAGCCGCCTGCGCTCCTCCGGGCCCCGTGCTTCCGCCCCGCACCCGGCGGCGTAGATTCCCCGCGTTCCCCTACCCGAACCCACGCCCTGCGACCCCCATGCGAGTCCTCGCGTACCTGCTGCTCCTGCCCTCCCTTCTCTCGGCGCAGGAGTTCGACTTTCACAGCCGCGGGCCCTACCGCCTGGCGGTGCCGCGCCCCGAGTCGCTGCTGGGCTATCCCGTGGGCAGCCAGCACACGATGTATCACCAGCAGCAGGCGGTGCTGGACCGGATGATCCAGGCTGCGCCGGAGCGGGTCCGCACCGAGGTGATCGGCCGCACCGCCGAGGGCAAGGTCATGCGGCTGCTGATCATTTCGGCGCCGGAGAACATCGCCCGGCTGGACGCGATCCGCGCCGACCTGGACCGGCTCGCCGACCCGCGGCGGACCAGCACGGCGGAGGCACGGACCATCGCGGAGCGGACCCCGGTCACGGTCTTGCTGACCCACTCGGTGCACGGCAATGAGCCGGCCGGGTTCGAGACCGCCATGGAGACGGTCTATCAGCTGCTCGCCTCCGATGAGCCGGCCACCCTGGAGATCCTGCGCAACGTCGTGGTGCTGATCAACCCGTCGCAGAATCCCGATGGCCACGAACGGTTCGCGGCCTGGTCCAACAGCGTGGCCGTGGGGAGTGACCAGCCGCTGGCGCTGGAGCAGACCGAGCCCTGGTCGGTCTGGGGGCGCTTCAACCACTATCGCTTTGACATGAACCGCGATCTGCTGGCCCAGTCGCAGGCGGAGTCGCGGGCGCTGGCCTCGGTGTACGTGCGCTGGCGGCCCCAGGTGGTAGCGGACCTGCACAGCACCACCTCGCAGTACTTCTTCCCGCCGGTGGCCGAGGCCCACAACCAGAATCTGCCGCCGGCCACGTATCAGTGGTTCGAGCGCTTTGGCCGGGCCAACGGCGCGGCCTTCGACCGGTACGGCTGGCAGTACTACGTGCGGGACGTCTTCGACTTCTTCTACCCCGGCTACATCGACATGTGGCCGTCGATGCGCGGCGGCATCGGGATGACCTTCGAGACCGATGGCGGCCCGGAACTCAAGAAACGGAAGGACGACGGCACCTACACCACGTTCACGATGGCGATCGCGCACCACTACGTCGCCTCGCTGGCCACCCTGGAGCTGGCCGCCGCGACCCGGGCCGAGCGGCTCCGGGACTTCCATGAGTTCCTGGCCAGCGGTATGCGTGAGGTCGAGCGGCGGCCGCTGCGCCGGGTCCTGTTCACCGCCGAGGATCCCGGCCGGGCGCGCTGGCTGGCCCGGCGCCTGACCGGTGAAGAGGTCGAGGTCACCCGGCTCACCCAGACCTGGACAACGCCACGGGCGGTGCCGTATCTCGCCGGCGCGCGAACCGACCCGGCGACAAGTACAGGCGGCGGACGCGGGGCGCCGGCGCTGCCCGGGGCCGTGCGGCGGGCGTTCCCCCCGGGGACCTACGTCGTGGACCTGGCCCAGCCCCAGGCCCGGCTGGCCACCACCATGCTCGAGGCCCGGGCCAGCTTCGATTCCGGCTTCGTGCGGCGCCAGCTCGCCGCCTACCAGCGTAACCAGCGCCGCGGGGCCGGGGAGGGGCAGGAGGGCTACGACTTCTACGACGTGACCGCCTGGTCGCTCCCGCTCACGCTGGGGCTCGACGCCTGGTGGACCGACGATACCACCCCGGTGACCGGCCAGCGCGTGGAGGCTGATGAGGCCGCCGACTCGGCCCCGGCCCCGGGCCGGGCGCAGTCGGCCTACGTCTTCACCAACGGAAGCGACGCCAATGCGCTGCTGGCCATGCGCCTGGCCAGTGAAGGGTTCAAGGTGTCCGTCGCCACGCGGCCACTGGTGGCGGACGGCGCCAGCTGGCCCAGGTCCACCTTTGTGGTGCGCGCCCAGCGGAATCCCGCCGCGCTGCACGAGCGGATCGCGGCGCTGGCGCGGGAGACCGGGGCGCGGGTCACGGCCGTGGCCTCGGCCTTTCCGGACAGCGGCGGGGTCGGTGTGGGCAGCGAGAGCGTCGTCGCCATCCACGCGCCGAAGATCCTGCTGGCCGCGGGAGACGGCGTGGAGCAGACGGCTTTCGGCGCCATCTGGTACTACTTCGAGCGCGAACTGGGCTTCCCGGTGACTCCGGTGGCCATGGCGACGCTGGCCCGCGCGGACTACTCGGAGTTCAACGTGCTGATCATTCCCAGCGGTTCGGTCTCCGGGCTGTGGCGCGAGCTGGGCGAGTCGGGGGCCGACCGGTTGAAGGACTGGGTCCGCTCCGGCGGCGTCGTCATTGCGATGGGCGATGCCATCGGGCTCCTCAACCACAAAGGGGTTGAACTCACTACCGTCACGTCGGTGGCTGTCGATTCCACCGCGGAGAAAGATACGACTCTCACCGAAGCAGCCCGGCCGGGCCCGCCACTGGTCTCACCCAGCGCCGGTGGCGGCCGCGAGCCGGAGTATGTGCCAGGAGCGATCTTCCGCGCCACCCTCGACCGGACGCATTGGCTCACCGGCGGCTACGAGCGGGATGAACTGCCCGTGTTCCTGGAGACCAGCCAGTTGCTCAAGCCGTCCGAAAAGGGGGCGAACGCCGTGGTGTTCACCGGGTCGGGACTCACCCTGGGGGGATTCACCTGGCCTGGGAATACTGACCAGCATCTGCGCAACTCCGTGTGGGCCGCCGTGGACACTGTGGGGCGGGGGAGTGTCGTGGTCTTCGCGGAGAATCCGGTGTACCGGGGCTATTGGCGCGGTCCAGCCAAACTGCTGACCAACGCGGTGCTGTTCGGCACCGGCCGGTGAGCCGGGAGTCGCCTCATGACTGCCACGCTGGTCATTCTCGCTGCTGGGCTCGGCAGCCGATTCGGCGGACTCAAGCAAGTCACGTCACTCGGGCCGAGTGGGGCACCGCTGATGGATTATTCCATCTACGACGCCGGCCGGGCGGGGTTCGGACGCGTGGTGCTGGTCGTGCGGCCCGAGATGGCGGAGTGGGCCAGGGAGCGCCAGCCGACGTCGGACGGCCTCCCGACCGAGGTCGTGTTCCAGCGGCAGGAGGACCTCCCCGCCGGCTTTACCGTGCCGGCTGGCCGGCGGAAACCCTGGGGGACCACGCATGCGGTGCTCACCGCGCGCGAGGTCGTGCGTGGACCGTTCGCGGTTCTCAACGCCGATGACTTCTACGGCCGCCCCGCGTTCGTGGCGGCGGCCGCGTTCCTGGCCAGCACCGATCCGACGGCGGCGACCCATGCACTGATCGGCTACCGCCTGGATGGCACGTTGAGCGACGCGGGGGGCGTGAGCCGGGCGCTGCTGGAATCGACTCCGGACGGGACGCTCACTTCGATAACCGAGCTCCACAATCTCCGGCGGGACTACGCCGACCTGGCGCGAGGCGAGCGGCAGGGGATGCCCATCCTCGTCCCCGGAGAGGCCCTGGTCTCGATGAATTGTTGGGTGTTTAGCCCGGCGATCTTCGATACGCTGCAACTCGGCCTCGAACGGTTCCTGCATGCCGGGCCCGCGCCCGAGGCCGAGTGCTATCTGCCGGAGGTGGTCCAGCGGGCCGTGGGGGAGGGCACGGTGCGGGTCACCGTGCTGAACCCGGGGAGCCACTGGTGCGGGGTCACCTACCCGGACGATGCCGCGGGCGTGCGCGCGCACCTCACTGCGCTGACCGTGGCGGGGGAGTACCCCGCGCAGCTGTGATCCGTCCAGTCCATCCTCATCTCCAGGCGGTGCTGGCGGGCTTCGGGCTGCCCACCGCCTTGCCCGTGACGGTCGTGGCCGGCGGTCACATCAACCTGAGCTATCGTCTCGGCCACGATGGCCGACCACTGCTGCTGCAGCGGATCAGTCCGGAGGTGTTCCGGGACGGGCACGTCGTGCTCCAGAACACGCTCAATGTGACGGCCCATCTCGAGCGCCACGTGCGGCAGGAGCGCTGGCCTTCCCCCGAGCGTCGGGTGGCGAAGCAGCGGTTGGCCGTGTCCGGTGCGGCCGGCGTCCAGGCACCGGATGGAGCCTGGTGGAGGCTGGCGGGCTGGATCGAGGACACGCGGGACGTGGCGCCCGTCACGACTCCGGAGGAGGCCCGGGAGGTGGGTGAGGCTTTCGGGAGATTCCTCCGCTGGATGAGCGACTACGATGGTCCGCAGCTGGTGCCGGCCCTCGCCGGGTTTCACGACACCCAGGCTTCGCTCTTCGCATTCGAGAATGCGGTCGAGCGGGACTCCGCCGGACGGGCGGCCGTGGCGGCGGAAGAAGTCGCGGCGGTCCGGGCGGCGCGCGCGCTGGCCACGGCCCTGCCGCGCGGGGAGCTGCCGCGCCGGATCATTCACGCCGACGCCAAGCCCGCCAACGTGCTGATCGACGCAGCCAGCGGCGAGGCGCTGGGAGTCATCGACCTCGACACGGTGATGCCGGGGACCCTCCTGTTCGACTTCGGAGACCTCATCCGGTCGGCCAGCTGCGCCGTGGCCGAGGACGAGCCGGCGCCCGGGCCCCGGGTGTTGCGCGAAGACCTGTTCGAGGGGCTGCTCAACGGTCTGGCAGCGTCCCTCGCGCCCATGCCGCTGCATCCCGTGGAGCGGCGGCTCATCGTGACGGCGGGGAGGGTCATCACCCACGAACAGGCCGCGAGGTTCCTGACGGACTACCTGGAGGGGGATCGGTACTTCCATACGACCCGCCCGGGCCAAAACCTGGACCGGACCCGGGTCCAGCTCCAGCTTCTCAGCGACCTCGGCAAGGCCGAGGCCCGGCTCCAGCAGATTGTGGAGCAGGGGTTTCCGGCGGGGGGGTCGCCCGGCTGATCCGGCAGCCTCGCCTCGGCGCGAGCTGAGTGGTGGCCCGACCGTTGTTGGTCGCGCGTTCCTTGCACCCCTGGGGAACGCCGAGTGCTTCCTCCGAACATTCCGAGTGGGCCATGACCGCATCTCCTCCGCCTCACAGGCTGCACCCCGCCTTGCGTGCGTCGGCTACCCTGCTGCGCAAGGCCGCCGGGGCGCTCCGTGACTGCTGACTGATCCTGGGACTGACCTTGGTGCTGTTCCTGGCGCTGGAGGGACTCTACCGGGCGCAGGCCGCGCTCCGGGCCGACCCGGCCGCACCGGCGCGGCCGGCAGTGGATTCGACCCTCCATCCCTATGCGCGCGAGGCCTGGTGGGGACAATTTCAGGGAGCGGACGGACAAGGGGCTCGGGACAATCACTTCGACCTCTATCGCGGACACCTGGCGCGCCCCGCCAGCTCGCGGTACGTCAACATCGACAGCGCCGGCCGGCGCCTGACGCCGCAGGCTCCGCCTTCCGGCCAGGGAATGGCCCGGCAGATCTTCATGCTGGGCGGCTCCACCATGTGGGGTTACGCCGTGCGCGATTCCTTTACCATCCCGGTGCACCTCGCCCGGGAACTTCACCAACGGGGCGTCACCGACGTGGAGGTGGTGAACCTGGCCCAGGTCGGGTACAACTCGACTCAGGACGCCATCACGCTCCTGCTTGAGTTGGCCAATGGCCGGGTCCCCGCCGCTGCGGTGGCCCTGGATGGATTCAACGATATCGCGACCGGCCTCGAGTACGGAGGGGCTGGACACGGATACAGCGAGACCGCCTTGGGCCGGCTGATCCAGCGTGCCCGGCGCCCAACTTTTGAGGAGCTGACCGACCTCGGCCAGGCGTCGGCGCTCGTGATGGGAATTCGCAGAAAGCTGGGTCTCGACCGGCCCGCGGCGGCGGCGCCCCACCGGGCTCCGGCGGTGGTCTGTGCCGAGGTGGCCCGATACTATCAGAGTATTGCGCGGTCAACCACCGCAATAGGACAGGCGACCCGATTTCCGGTGCTTCACCTGCTGCAGCCGTTCTACTCCGCCGGCCACAAGCCGCCCTCGCCCTGGGAGCTGACGCTTCGGCCTGACCCGGCCGACGCCCCTTGCGCCACCGCCATCGAGGAGGCAATGGCCCGTGATCCTGGGGCGGTGCACTTCATGTCGCTGACGGGAATGTTCGACGCCGAGAGTACGACAATCTTCGTGGATCAGTACTCCCACGTCACGGAAGCTGCCAACCGCCTGATCGCTGCCCGAATCGCCGATGCGCTGATGCCTCTCGTCGGGCGGTGACCGGAGGAGAAGCGGCCACTACTGGGGCACGGGGCCCGCGCGCGCACCCCCACCACGTTCCAGCTGCCACGCCTGGATGCCACCGATGATCCCGGCGGCATACTCGGCGATTCCCTCCGGCGAGCGGAGCCAAGCCTCGCGGACCGGCAGGACCAGCGCCGTCGCCTCGACCAGCGCGGCGGGAAACCAGGTCGGCCGAAGCACCGCGAGGTTGGTTTGCACCGTCCCCATCCGGCCCTGGCCGGTCGCCACCGGCACCGAGTCCCGCAGCGCCCGCGCGAGCGGAAAGGCGTGGGGATGCCACCAGTAGACCCGGGTCCCGTCCACCGATTCGGGGGGGCGCCCGTCCCCCGGCGCGTTGGCATGGATGGAGACGAAGAGCTCCGCGTTCGCGGCTTCGGCGCGCGCCACGCGTGCCTCGAGCGAGACCGGCGCCGGAGTGTCACGAGTCAGGATGGGGCGAGCCCCGAGCGCGCGGAGCCGCTGAGCTGCTTCGAGAGCCACCGCCAGGGTGAGCGAATCCTCGGTGAGACCGGTCGGGCCGATGGCGCCCTCGGGAGGGTGCCCCGGGTCGAGCGCTACCACCAGTCCCTCGATCCCCGAGCGGGTCACGACCGTGGGCCGGATTTCAAGGATTACCTGGCCATTCCGCCACGCGGTGCGCCAGCCGAGCGGGAGGCCAGACAGCTCGAGGTTCACATCGACTCGGCCGCCTCCCCGGTCGCGGAGCGAGACCCGGCGTACCAGGCCATCCCCTTCTGCAAGCGACGCCGGGTGCCCGGCGCGGACTCCGAAAAGCGTCCACCGTACCTGGTTCCCCACGACATCAACGGTACTCGGCACCAGGTCGGGTGCAGCGAGCGCGACGACGGACCGCAAGCCGGATTGAGTCAGCGCGAGCTGGCCCAGGCTCGACAACGCCTCTCGAGGCGGTGTCACCGGTTCGGTTTCCGCTCGGCTGACCCATGCGACGACGCCGCGGGCGAGGCGTACGCGCACTTCCTGGTCCGTCTCGAGTTCGATCGGGAGCCGGGCGCCCAGGGGTAGCGCCACCGCCAGCGCTCCTCCGGGGGTCCAGCGAGAAAAGACCGGCCGGGCCTGGGTGGCGCTGTCCATCGTGTCGCTGGGCAGCCGCCGGAGGCGAACCCACCCGCGCGCGGGACGCAGGCGTATCCGGGGCGGCGGGCTAGCACTGGTCCGAATGATCGGAATTGATCGGCGCCGGGTCTCCGTACCCCGGCTGGCCTCGAACTCGAGCATCGGCGCCTCTCCGGGCGGAATCGGGAGGAACGCCGCAAAGCCGCCGTTCGGCTCAATGCGCACGACCTGCCCGTTGACCCGGAGCCGAGCCTTCCCGGTGCCTACCGTCCCCCAGAGCGCGATCGAGTCGGTGACGCCCACCGGCGCTGCGGTCGGGTAGCGCACCTCCACTACCAATGGCCCGTCCACCGCGGGAATGCTATACTCGGACCGGCGGCAGCCGGCGAGGACCACCAGGGCCACGACCGGTCCGACTCGACCCAGGGCCCGGGGAATCATGAAGGCAATTCGACGTGGTGTCTGGCTGGGGCTCTTCGGGTTGCTGATGACAGGTCTCATCGTCCTCGCCGATATCTCGCTCACCTGGTTCCGCTACGGCCCCCGGATCGCCGCGCTGGCCGATTCGGCCCCGGCGCTGACCGCGTATATGGCCCTGCGGGCGCGCGAAGGTCGGCCGCCGCGCGATCATCGCTGGGTCGCTCTCGATTCGCTTCCGGGACCGGTCGTCTGCGCGGTGCTCGCCGCAGAGAACGTCCGCTTCTTCGACCACGGCACCTTGGACTGGGACAATCAGCGTGCGATGCTGACCCGCTTGTTGCACGGCGACTTCTCCCGGGGCGGCAGCGGCGTGGCCCAGCAACTGGCGCGCAACCTTTTCCTGGAGCCTGACCGCACGGTGCGGCGGAAGCTACGGGAGTACCTGTTGGCCTACAAGATATCGCATGCGCTCACGAAGGAGCGGCAGCTTGAACTGTACATCAATCTGATCGAATGGGGAGAAGGAGTGTGGGGGATAGCCGCGGGGAGCGAGCACCTCTTTGGCCGACCGCCGGACCGGCTGGCGCCGAGCGAGGTGATCCTGCTGGTCAACGTCCTGCCCTCGCCGACCAGGGGCCTGGAGTTTGCCACGTCACCGCCGCGGCGCGCCAAGTCGCAACTGGTGGCGGGCATTCTCTGGCGCGAGGCGATTCTCGATAATGTGGCATGGACCGCCACCGCCGCCCGGCTCCGGCGCTTGGGAGAGTTTGTGGACCTCGGAATGCCTCCGGGAGACGCCGCCATGGCGGTGAACGAGGAGATGGGTGCGGAACCGGCGCTGGACCCGGACGGAAGGGCCGCTCGCGAACCGGCCCGTGTCCGGTGCGATCCAACCCGGCGCGGGGTGACCTGAACGGCGGGCGTTGCCGGCGCCGCTGGGCCGCCGATCCCGCCTCAACCCGGAAACCCGCCGGGTCTGGCCAGCGATGCCGGGTCCACTCCACTGGACGCCGGGCCCCACACCCGCGGCAGCAACCGCACCAGTCCGGCGCCGCTCACCACAAAGACCGCCAGCCAGACCAGCGCCTGTGCCTGGCGGCCGTACAGGAAACTCCCCGTCCCGAACAGCGCCGAATAGACGAACGCGATGCCCAGCATCCAGCCGAGCATGGCCTGCGGCAGGCTGTCCGGGGCGGGCCCGACGCCCGACTCGGCCCGCACCGAGGTCCACCCCGGACCGGCGGGGCGGACCAGGCGGTAGAAGGCCACCAGTCGGCTCCGTTCGGTCGGCGCGGTGAGCAGCGCCGTGGCCACCCACGCGAGCGTGGTGATCACCACGCTCGCGACCAGCGCCACGTGCCCCGGCACCGGGTGGCCGCTGGTTCCCAGTAGCGTGAAGCCGACGGCGACCAGGAAGCTCGCCACCATGGCCGCGATCTCGCTCCAGGCGTTGACCCGCCACCAGAACCAGCGCAACAGGTAGAGCAACCCGGTGCCCGCGCCGACCGAGAGCAGCAGCTCGAAGGCCTGCCGGGCGGTGTCGAGCACCAGGGTGAAGAGCGCCGCGATGACCATCAGCAGCGCGGTGACGATCCGGGCCACCAGCACGTAGTGCCGCTCCTCGGCGCCGGGTTTCAGGAACCGGCGGTAGAAGTCGTGGACCAGGTAGGACGTGCCCCAGTTGAGGTGGGTGGCGATCGTGGAGATGTAGGCCGCCAGCATCCCCGCCAGCATGACCCCGAGCCAACCGGCGGGCAGGAACTTGAGCATGGCCGGGTACGCCATGTCGTGGCCGAGCAGCCTGGGATCCACGTACGGAAAGGTCCGCGCGATGTCGTCCAGGGTGGGGAACACGATCATCGAAGCCAGCGCCACCAGAATCCAGGGCCACGAGCGAATCGCGTAGTGGGCCACGTTGAACAACAGCGTGCCCGCCAGCGCGTCCCGCTCGGAACGGGCGGCCAGCATCCGCTGCGCGATGTAGCTGCCCCCGCCCGGCTCGGCCCCCGGATACCAGACCGACCACCACTGGACAGTGAGCGGGATGATCAGGACCGAGAGCGTGAGGCCCCAGTCCCCGAAGTCCGGCAGCAGGCTGAGCGTGGCGGGATCGGTCTTGGCGAGGAGTCCGCTCAGCCCGCCTACCTCCGGCTGCCGCAGGGCAAAGACGGCCAGGGCGATGGCCCCGGCCATGGCGATCCCGAACTGGATGAAATCGGTGACCAGCACGCCCCACAGTCCCGAGGTGGCCGCAAAGGCGATGTTGAGGCCCGCGCAGATGATCAGCGTCTGGGCCATGGGCCAGCCGAGCACGACGTTGGCGATCTTGGCTGCGGCCAGATTGACCGTGGCCATGATGACACAGTTGAAGAACAGGCCCAGATAGAGGGCCCGGAAGCCGCGTACCAGGGTCGCCGGGCGGCCCGAGTACCGCACTTCGTAGAACTCCAGATCGGTGAGCACGCCGCTCCGGCGCCACAGCCGGGCGTAGAAAAAGACCGTCGCTAGGCCGGTGAGCAGGAACGACCACCAGAGCCAGTTGTTGGCGACGCCTTTCTCCCGGATCAGGTTGGTGACCAGGTTCGGGGTGTCGGTGCTGAACGTGGTGGCCACCATCGAAACGCCGATCAGCCACCACGGCGCCGCCCGTCCGGAGGTGAAGAATTCCGCCGTGCTGCTGCCGGCGCGGCGGGCAAGGATGATGGCGGGGATGAAACTGACGACGATCGATACCACAACGATGACCCAGTCCAGCGGGCTCGGGTGCATTCGATCTTCCTTGGGGAGGTTCCCTGAACGGGAAAAGAAAGTGCCCCAGGCACCCCGAAGCGACACTGGACATCGCTTAGCGCTGCTACCGGCGAGGTCCTGACGCGGTTCGCGCGCCAGCGCCCTTCGGACCTGGGGCACCGGTAGTATAGCCGCCCGGGAGAGCGTTTTCTAGGGACTCGGCACCGGGGCGTCGGGGCGACTATAATCCCCCCATGGCTCTTGCGCTCGCGCGGAAATACCGCCCCCGCCGATTCAGCGATCTCCTGGTCCAGGATCATGTAGCCGCTGTGCTCCGCGGCGCGGTCGTCAAGGACCGCGTCGGCCACGGCTACCTGCTCACCGGGCCCCGCGGCGTGGGGAAGACCACGGCCGCCCGGATCCTGGCCATGGCCCTGAACTGCGAGCGGAAGGGCCAGTCCGAACCCGCCGGCGAGCCCTGCGGCCAGTGCGAGAACTGCCAGCGGATCTGGAACGGTTCCGCCAATCTGGACGTGGTGGAGATCGACGCCGCCAGCAACCGGGGCGTGGACGACGCCCGGGAGCTGCGCGAGCGCGCCATGTACGCCGCCTCCCAGGATGGGCACCACAAGGTGTACATCGTGGACGAAGCCCACATGCTCACCCGCGAGGCGTGGAACGCGCTGCTCAAGGTGCTCGAGGAGCCGCCGCCTGGTGTGGTGTTCGTCTTTGCCACCACCGAGCCGCAGAAGATCGCCCAGACCGCCGCGCCCGTGCTCTCCCGCCTGCAGCGGTTCGATTTCCGGCGGATCGGAGCCCCGGCCATCCGGGATCGGCTGCGGGGCGTGCTGACGGAGGAGGGCATCGAGGCGGACGACGACGCCCTGACCCTCATCGCCCGTCAGGCGGATGGTGGGATGCGGGACGCCCTCTCGGTGCTGGATCAGTGCCTGAGCTTTGGAGAGGGTCGGGTCACCGCCGAACGGGTCCGTGGCCTGCTCGGCCTGGTGGCCGACGAGATGTTCGCCGAGCTGCTGGAGATCCTCGCCGCCCGGAATCCGGCAGGAATCTTCCCGCTGCTGGACCGGCTGGAAGACGCGGGGGCCGATCTCGTGGAGTTCGGCGCCGGGGTGGGGGAGGTCCTGCGCGCATTGCTCATGCGAAAGCTGGGTGCCCGCCCAGAGGGCCTGACCGAAGCGCTGGAGCAGGCCCTGGCCCGCTACGAAGACCGCTTTGAGGCGGGAGACCTGCACCGGATGCTCAAGCTTCTCGGCGAGTCGGAGGCGAGCCTCCGCCGGGCGGCGAGTCCCCGGCTGGCGGTCGAGCTGCTGCTACTGCGCTGGGCGCTGCTGGACCGCACCGTGGATCTCACGGAGCTGCTGGAAGGCGGCTCCCGAGCCCCGTCGTCCGCCGGACCGGGGTCCCCGGGGCCGGCCCGAATCCAGCCCGTCGGTCGGGTCCAGGAGCTGCCGGTCGCTCCACGCCAGCCGGTCCCGGGCTCGGCCCCGGCGGATCGCGCTGGGGAGGCGAGTGGCCCCCCTACCCAGGACGGTGCCGAGGTGCCCCGGGTAGAATTCACCTTGGATGCCCTGCTGGCCACCTGGCCGCAGTTGGTGACCGTGGCCCGCACCCGGAGTCGTTTTCTGGGGGAGGCCTTCGGGGCGGCCCGTCCCACGGTCGTGGCGCCGCCTGCCGTCACCCTTTCGCTGACCGACGGCAACCCGATGCACGCCGAGGCGCTCACCCGCCAGCGGGAAGCCGTCGAGCGACTGCTCACCGAGACGGTGGGGCAGCCGGTCCGGGTATCCTTGGAAGGCGGCGCGGTGGCCGCCGGGGCCGGGGCGCAGCCCAAGGCCAGGCGACTGTCAGAATCCGAGGCCCGGGCCGAGCGGCTGAAAGTGCTCGCCGGCCGGGACCCGGCCTTGGGGACCGCGGCGGATACCCTGGATCTCGAGGTCCTGGAATGAATCCGGCCGTTCCTTGCATAGGGCCCGGCGGACCTCTACCTTCTTCATACTTTGCAGCAACTTAGCGATAATTCTACCTATGGCAGACTGGCAGCAGCTCCTCCAGATCAGCCAGCAAATGCAGGGGCGGATTCAGCAGCTCCAGCATGAGTTGGCCGACAAGATATATGACACCCAGGCGGGTGGTGGCTTGGTGCGGGTCACAGTGGACGGAAAAGGGACAGTCCGGTCGCTCACCATTGACCCGGACGCCTTCAACGGTCGGGACGCCGAATTGCTCTCCGACTTGGTCCTCGGTGCGGTTGCAGAGGGGCAGCGCCGGGCTGCGGAGGCCCTGCAGCAGGAGATGCGGCGGGTCGGGCCTACGCCGTTCAACCTGCCCCTCTGATCTTCGTGGGTGCTCTCGACGATCTGGTGACGGAATTCGCTCGTCTTCCCGGTATTGGCCGGAAGACGGCTCAGCGGCTGGCCTTCCACATGGTGCAGCAGCCGGGAGAGCGACTGGCCGGGCTGGCCCGGGCGCTGGTGTCAGTGGCCGAACGGGTGCGCCCCTGCAGCGCCTGCGGCAACCTCGCCGAGGAGGACCGCTGCGACCTCTGTCGTGATCCCCGGCGGGATGCCGGACTGATCTGCGTTGTCGAAGATGCGGCGTCCGTGGCGGTGCTGGAGCGGGCGCAAGAGTACCGAGGTCATTACCATGTCCTGGGCGGGAGACTGGATCCCCTGGCGGGCGTGGGTCCCGAGGCCCTGCGGCTCGAGTTGCTCCTTGCCCGGGTGACGGCCGGCGGGATTCGCGAAGTGATTCTGGCGACCAATCCCTCCATGGAGGGAGAAGTCACGGCCACCTACGTGCAGCAGCTGCTCGCCGGGAAGGGTGTGAAGATCACCCGGCTGGCGCGCGGGCTGCCGGTGGGCGGCGATCTCGACTATGTGGACGGCGTGACCCTGGCGCATGCCCTCACCGCCCGCCAGGAGGTGGGCTGATGTCGCGCCGGCTGGCCGTGGGGTTCGGGCTGGCGGTGGGAGCAATGGCCGGCTGGTTGCTGGCGCAGGGCCATGTGGGGCGGCATCGGGAGGATCTGTTCAGTCCCCGGCCCCTCCGGCGCCTCGCGGCGCTTGCGTCACTGTCCGCGCAACCGCGCGCCGAGACCGTCCAGGTGCTGCGGGACTATCTCGAATGGGAGCGGCACCCGTTGCTCCGGCGACGGGCCCGTGCCATCGTCCGCCGCGCGGAAGCGGCGCTCGGTTAAACGTCAGGGGAATCGATGTCAGGTGCATCCAGCTGGTCATTCCGGGAGGAAGATTCTGCCCGGATCCATACGATCCTCACCGAGTTCCTGCGCGAGGCCACGGCCCGCACCGGGATGATCGTCGACCGCACCGGGCAGATGGTGGCCGTCGTCGGGGAGGAACCGACGTTCGATCCCACCGCGTTCGCTTCGCTCACGGCGGCCGATTTCAGCGCCAACGACCAGCTGGCGAAGATGATCGGCGAGCCGGAGTTCGGGTCCCTGTTCCATCAGGGAGAGAAGGAATCGATGTATCTGGCGGATATCGCCAGGCGGGTGATCCTGGTCGTGTTGTTCGACAAGCGCACCACGCTGGGACTGGTGAAGTTGCGGGTCCGACAGACGGTCATCGAACTGCGGCAGGTCTTCGAGGAGATGTTTGCCCGGGGCCCGGCGGGCGCGCCGCAGGTGGAGACCGGATTCCTGGGTGAGGCTGAGGATGAAATTGACAAGCTCTTCGGCGCGTGAGAGGAACTGACATCCGATGTCGATGATCAATTACGCCTCGCGCGAAATCAACTGCAAGCTGGTCTACTACGGACCGGGCCTCGGCGGCAAGACGACCAATCTCGAGTTCGTCTTCAACAAGGTCGCCCCCAATTCCCGGGGCAAGCTGATCTCGCTGGCCACCGAGACCGAACGGACCCTGTTCTTCGACTTCCTGCCGGTCGACCTGGGGACCATCCGCGGCTTCAAGACCCGGTTCCACCTCTACACGGTGCCCGGCCAGGTCTACTACAACGCCAGCCGCAAGCTGATCCTCAAGGGCGTGGACGGCGTGGTCTTCGTGGCCGACAGCCAGATCGAGCGGATGGAAGCCAATATCGAGGCCATGCAGAACCTGTACGACAACATGGCCCAGCACGGCTACAACCTGGCGACCATTCCCTTCGTGGTGCAGTACAACAAGCGCGACCTCCCTAACGCCGCCACCCTGAAGGAGCTGCAGGCCGCGCTCAATCCGGGGTGGCCCGTGGACGATCCGGCCAAGCAGCGCTCCACGCCCGATCCCTACCACGACGGCGAATTCCTGGTGGAGCAGGTCGACGGCCAGTGGATCGAGCGGTCTGCGTATTTCGAGGCCGTCGCCATGTCCGGCGACGGCGTATTCGATACGCTGAAGGCCGCATCGAAACTCGTGCTCAAGAGTCTGGGCTCCTGACCGGGAGGCGTCCGGGCCGGCATGCCCTGGCGCCTTCATCCAGCTCCAGGTGCCGCCATGTGGAACCTGCCCAACATCCTCACGCTGGTTCGGATCCTGCTCACGCCGGTCATTGCCCTGCTGCCGTTCATTGACGGCTACTGGCCGAAGCTGGTCTGCTTCCTGGTGTTCCTGTTCGCCGCCATAACCGACGTCGTCGATGGGTACCTGGCCCGCAGCCGGAACCTGGTGACCGATCTCGGCAAGCTGCTGGACCCCATCGCCGACAAGCTGCTCCTGTTTGCCACCATCATCCCGATCTACTGGATCTCCCGCACCCGCCACAGCCTGTATGACATCCCCGTCTGGGGCAGCATTCCCTTGTGGGTGTGCGTGCTGCTTATCGGCCGGGAGGTGGCGATGACGGGCTTTCGCTGGTGGGCCCAGCGCCAGGGCGTGGTCATCCCTGCGGCCGGAGCCGGCAAGTTCAAGGCGGTGATTCAGAACATCTATATCGGGGCCACCTTTCTCTGGTTCACCTTCCGGGATGCCCGCAAGCCGATGGGGTGGGAGCACAGCCGCTACGCCGACTACTGGAACGAGTTCCACGGCGGCGTCGTGGCCATCGCCCTGGCCCTGGCGACGGTGCTGACGGTGTCGTCGTTCCTGGTGTACATGTACCGGTATCGCGCCATGTTCAAGGGGAGACAGGGCTGACCCGATCGGCCTCGCGGCCTCGCGCTCCCATTCCCCGCCATGCGATCCATCGAGCTGCTCACCATCGGCACCGAGTTGCTCCTCGGGACCACCATAGATACCAACAGCGCGGAACTCGGGCAGGCGCTGGCGGCCGCGGGGCTGCCGGTGGTGCGCCGCACCTCCGTGACCGACGATCCGGCGGCCATCCGGGAGGCCGCCCGCGACGCCTTGGCGCGGAGCGGAGCCGTGCTCTGCACCGGGGGCCTCGGCCCCACCGCGGACGATGTCACCAAGAAGGTGATCGCCGGTCTCTTTGGGATGGAGCTGGAGTTTCGCGAAGAGATCTGGCAGGGACTGGTCGAGCGGTTCACGCGCTTCGGGCGGAAACCCGCGGAGAAGAACCGCTCGCAGGCCGAAGTCCCCCGGGGCGCGACCGTTCTGCCCAATCGCTGGGGAACGGCGCCCGGCCTCTGGCTGGAGGGACCCGCCGGCCTGGCCATCCTGCTTCCCGGTGTCCCGTCCGAAATGCGCGGCCTGCTGCATCACGAGGTGCTTCCCCGGTTGCAGGCGCGCGGCGGCGGCCGGGTCGTTCGCTCCCGCACCCTGCGCACGACCGCAGTGCCCGAGTCTACCCTGGCGACGCGGATCGGTGACATCGAGCGCACCATCGCGCCCCTATCGTTGGCCTACCTGCCCTCCACGACGGGGGTGGACCTCCGCCTGACCGCCTGGAACCTCCCCCCCGAGGAGGCCGAGACCCTCCTGGCGGCGGCCGCGAGCACGCTGCGACACTTGGCCGCGGAGTGGATCTATGCGGAAGGGGATACCGACCTCGCCGAGGTCGTGCTGGCGCGGGCCCGGGAGCGCCGGCTCACGCTGGCGACGGCGGAGTCCTGTACCGGCGGCTTGGTGGGGGTCCGCCTCACCGCCATCCCCGGCAGCTCCGACGTATACCTGGGAGGCGTGGTGGCCTACGACAACCGGGTCAAGCGTCAGGAGCTCGGGGTCGCGGCACAGCTGCTGGGGCAGCATGGCGCGGTCAGCGAGCCAGTCGCACGGGCCATGGTCGAGGGGGTCACGGCCAAGCTGGGTGCCGGAATCGGGGTCGCGGTAACGGGCGTTGCCGGGCCCGACGGGGGAACAGCCGAGAAGCCGGTCGGCCTGGTCTTCATTGCAACCTCGGTGGAGGGCGATGTCCGTTCCCATCGGCACCTCCTGCCCGGTGACCGCAGCGAGGTCCGGGCACGGGCCGCCCAGCTCTCCCTGTTCCACCTCCTGAACCATCTGCCAATCTGACCATTACCGCGGGCATGGCCGTTGCTATTATCTTAGGCTTGTCCGCCACCGGAAGAATCCGCAAGTGTTTGACCACAAAGACCTTGGAGATGGGGCTCGAGCCTCCGCCCCGACCCCCGACTCAATGCCGCAAGCCGACGGAGACGACTCTGCCCCGGAGGCCCGGTCGGGGCTCCCCATGGAGCCCGATACGGAAGCGATCCGCCGACTGGAAGGCGAAGTCGCGGAACTGAAAGACCGGCACCTCCGGCTGGCTGCGGAATACGACAATTTCCGCAAGCGCGCCGCGCGCGAACGCATGGAACTCGGCGACCGTTCCCAGGCCGCCCTGACCGTGCGGCTGCTCGACGTCCTGGATGACCTCGACCGGCTGGTCGCCGGGGGCGCCAACGCCGGCACCACCGAGGTGGTCCAGGAGGCCCTGATCCTGATCGACAAGAAGCTTCGCAAGGAACTCGAGTCCGCCGGACTGGAGCAGGTTGATCCGGTCGGTCAGCCCTTTGACCCCAGCGTGCACGAGGCCGTTGCGGTTCTCCCCCCGGCCGAGCCGGCCCAGGATCACACGGTGAGCGCCACCTTCCAGGTCGGATACCGGTTCAAGGGGTCGCTGATCCGCCCCGCGCGGGTCCAGGTCTACTCCTCCGAGGGACACGCCTGACCGTGGCGAAGGATTTCTACCAGGTTCTCGGCGTACCCGATTCGGCCACCCCGGCCGAGGTCAAAAAGGCCTATCGCCGCCTGGCCAAGCAGTACCACCCGGACGCCAATCCGAACAACCCGCAGGCCGCCGATCGGTTCAAGGAGATCTCGGAGGCCCACGGCGTGCTGTCCGACACCGACAAGCGCAAACACTACGACCAGATGCGCCGGCTGGGCGCCTTCGAGGGCGGCATGCGCCGCGGAGCCGGGCCGCGGACGGGCGGGGCCGCTGCCGGAGCGCCGGGCAGTTTCGACCAGGGGTTTGATTTCTCGGACATCGGCAACTTTGGCCTGGGTGATATTTTCTCGTCCATTTTCGGCAAGGCGCGCCGGGAGGGCGGGGCACCGGAGGCGCTCGAAACCGTCGTGGAGATCCCCTTCCGGGTCGCGGCGCTCGGCGGGAAGGTCCCGGTCCGGCTTCCCATCCATGAGGGCTGCAAGGCCTGCATGGGGAGCGGGGCCGCCCCGGGCGCCAAGGTGGCGACCTGCACCGAATGCAACGGCCGGGGCATCGTGACCTTTGGGCAGGGGGGATTTGCGGTCAGCCGTCCCTGCCCGCAGTGCCGGGGGAGAGGCAAGGTCCCGTCAGCGCCCTGCCCGGCCTGCGGCGGCGCCGGGGAAGTCCGCGCCGAGCGGGAGGTGCTTATTACCGTGCCGCCCGGCACCGAGACCGGTGCTAAAGTCCGGTTGCGTGGTCAGGGCCAAGGGGAGGGGCCGGGTGAGCCCGCGGGAGATCTGCTGGTCACGTTTCAGGTGCAGCCCGACCGGTTCTTCCGGCGTGAAGGGCTCGATGTGATCGGCGAGGTGCCGCTCAACCTGGCCCAGGCGGTCTTCGGTACCCGGCTTCGGGTACGCACCCTGGACGGCAAGAAGGTGGTGCTCCGGGTCCCACCCGGGACGCAGCCGGGCCGGAAATTCAGGATCAAGGGGCTGGGGATTCCCAAGGGGGAGCGGCGCGGCGATCAGCTGGTGCAGGTGCAGGTGAAGATTCCCGAGGAACTCACGCCCGAGCAGGAAGCCCTCCTCAAGCAGTACGCCGACTCGGCGGACATGGGGTACTGACCCCCCGCCGCACGGCGCCGCGCCGGATTACCGGGGGATGGGAAACTCTCCGGTGACCCGCGCGACCTCCCGGTACGACTCCACCAGCATTCGATGGGTCGCCAGTTCCGGGTCGTCCCCCGTGGGGCGGCGCTGGGTATAGCGGCCGTCCGGCGCCAGCTCCCAGGCCTGGCGGTTGTCCTGCCACATCAGGTTGAGCAGGTCGCGGATCCCGATCCGGTGCGCGGGGTCCTCCACCGGCACCACCGCTTCGATCCGGCGATCGAGGTTCCGGGGCATCCAGTCGGCGGAGCCGATGTACACCTCCTCGGTCCCTCCGTTCAGGAAACAGAACGCGCGGGAATGCTCGAGGAATCGTCCCAGGGTGCTGATCACCCGGATGCGTTCGCTGAGTCCGGCGATCCCGGGCCGGAGACAGCAGATGCCCCGGACGATCAGATCGACCTGGACGCCGTCCTGGGACGCCTCATACAGGGCGTGGATGATGGCGGGATCGACCAGCGCATTCATCTTGGCCAGAATTCGCGCCGGTTCGCCGACCCGGGCGTGCTCGGCCTCCCGGCGGATCATCGCGATGAACCGCTCCCGCATGCCTCGGGGCGCCACGATCAGCTTGCGATACTGGGCTGGCGCGCCGAAGCCGGTCAGGACGTTGAAGAGGTCGGTCAGGTCGGCGCCGAGGTCCGGGTCGGAGGTAAACAATCCAAAATCGGTGTACAGCCGGGCCGTCCCGGGATGATAGTTGCCGGTCCCCAGGTGCATGTAGCGCCGCATGGTCTCACCCTCACGCCGCACCACCAGCATCACCTTGGCATGGGTCTTCAGCCCGGCCACCCCGTAGCTCACGTGCACCCCCACATCTTCCAGCCGCTGCGCCCACCGGATGTTGTTCTCTTCGTCGAACCGCGCCTTGAGCTCGATCAGCACAGCCACCTGCTTGCCGCGCTCGGCCGCCTGGGACAGCAGCCGGGCGATGCTGGAATCGCCGCCGGTGCGGTACAGCGTGAGCTTGAGCGCCACCACGTCGGGGTCATCGACCGCCGCCTGGATGAAGCGCTCGACCGACGCCGGGAAGCTCTCATAGGGATGGTGCAGCAGCACATCGCCTTCGCGGATGGCCTCGAAGACATTGCGGCCGGGTGCCAGGCGGCTGGGCACGGCGGGATGATGGGGCGGATCTTTGAGCGCGGGCAGGTCGATACTCGCCGCCAGGCTCACCAGGGTCGCGCTGTCCAGCAGTCCTGGCACTTCGTAGACATCGTCGCGGTCCAGCGGGGCCGCCAGCACGGTCTGGGCGGCGTTGAACTCCGCCAGCAACACCTCCCGGATGGACTGGGGCAGGCGGGGTGAAATTTCCAGCCGGACGACCGCCCCGAAGCGGCGATTGCGCACCTCCTCCTGGATGGTGCTCAGCAGATCCTCGGCCTCGTCGTGGTCCACCTCGAAGTCGGTGTTCCGGGTGATCCGGAAGGCGAAACAGCCGAGGATCTCGACCCCCGGGAAGAGGGCCTCCACGTTGGCGGCGATCAGCTGTTCCAGCGGCACGAATCGCGGACCCTCCCCGACGAGGACCCAGCGCGGCAGGATCTTGGGCACCTTCACCCGCGCAAAGCGCTCGTCGCCGTCGGTGCCCCGCAGGTGCACCGCCAGCGAAATGCTCAGATTGGAGATGTAGGGAAACGGATGCGCCGGATCGACCGCCAGCGGCGTCAGGACCGGAAAGACGTTGTCCCGGAAATACTGGTCCAGCGCCTCCCGTTGCTCGGGTGCCAGCTCCGCCATGTCCAGCAGGGCCACCCCGTGCCGCGACAGTGCCGGAAGGACCTCGTCGTGCAGGCAGCGGGCATGATCCTGCACCATCTCCCGCACCAGGGCGGCAATGGACCGCAGCTGTTGTTCCGGGGTGAGTCCGTCGGGCGAGCGCTCGCTGTACCCGGCGGCCAGCTGGTCCTTCAGGCCCGCCACCCGGATCTGGAAGAACTCGTCCAGGTTGGAGCTGAAGATGCCGAGGAACTTGAGTCGCTCCAGCAGCGGGTTCCTCGGGTCCTGGGCCTCGTGCAGCACTCGGCGGTTGAACTCCAGCCAGGACAACTCCCGGTTGAGGTACCACTCGGGCAGACTGGGGTCCGGCCGGGGGGCGGGCGCGCGGATCGTGTGCAGGCTCGCGAGGTCGGTCACGGTGCGGAATCTACGCGCCGCCGGGGCGCCGGCCAGTCGGGTGAGTAACGCACGGGTAACAGCGGCTCAGCGGTGGATGACCCGGACCTGCTTCTCGCCCACCAGCAGCGAGAGCAGCAGGCTGACCAGGCTCACCATGAGGCCGGCCCAGAAGGCGGGCCAGAAACCGGCGACGTGGAAGCCCAGGTCGAACTGGCGGGAGAGCCAGCCGGTGAACAGCAGCATCATGGCGTTGATCACGAACACAAAGAAGCCCAGGGTCAGCAGGACCAGGGGACAGGTCAGCATGGTCAGGATAGGTCGCAGGGTCGCGTTGACCAGCCCGAACAGCGCCGCCACCACCAGCAGGCCGAGCGGCGCGCCGTCGTAGTCCACTCCGGTGACGACCTGGACGGCGACGTAGATCGCCAGGGTATTGATGAGCCAGCGGATCAGGAGCGGGCGCATCAGCGGGGCGGGGCCAGGTACTGGTCAATCCAGTCGAGCACGGTGCCCCACCAGAGCCGGCGGTTGCGCGGCTTGGTGACGAAGTGATCCTCATCGGGAAAGTACAGCAGCTTTCCCGGCACACTGCGGAGCCGGAGGGCCGTGAACGCCTGCAGCCCTTCCGAGGCATCCACCCGGTAATCCAGTTGTCCGTGCACGATCAGCATCGGGGTGGACCACTTCTGCACGAAGTTGGCCGGCGACCACTTCTCCATGGTGGCCCGGGCGGCGGGCTCGGACGGCAGGCCCCCGAATTCCCAGTGCGGAAACCACAGCTCTTCGGTGGTTCCCGCCATGCTCAGCGGATTGAAGATCCCGTCGTGGGCCACCAGCGCCTTGAACCGCTGGGTCTGGCCGGCCATCCAGTAGATCATGTACCCGCCGTAGGAGGCGCCGGCGGCGGCCATGCGGGTGGTGTCCACCCAGGGCTGCCGGGCCAGCGCATCGATGCCTTTCATCAGGTCCTCGTACGGCAGTCCACCCCAGTTCCGGCTGATGCTGTTGGTGAACTCCTGCCCGTAGCCCGTGGAGCCGTGAAAATTGACCGCCGCCACAGCGTACCCGCGCGCCGCGAACATGGCGTAGTTCCACCGGGTGTGCCACTGGTCCAGCCAGGCGCCCTGCGGGCCGCCGTGGATCAGGTAGATCAGCGGGTAGCGCACCCCGGCACGGAACCCCGGTGGCTTCATCAGCCAGCCGAACACCGAGTCGCCCTGCGCGCCCGCGAAACCGAACGATTCCAGCGGGGGGATGTCGAACTGCCGGAACCGCTCCTCATTGAAGCGGGTGACGGGGCGCGGATTCCTGCCGTCCACGGAGGCGGTCCAGACCTCGGGGGGGCGGTTGCCGGTGCTCCGCAGGAAGACCAGGGTCGCTCCGTCGGCGGACACCTGCACCGCGGTGTTGTTGCCCGTGCCGATCAGGCGGGTGGCCCGTCCGGTCGGGATCTCGATCCGGTAGATCGCGTGGCCACCGCGCTCCTCCACTTCCGCCACGACGGCCCGGGCATCCGGCAGCCACCGGTAGTCGGTGGTGCTGAGGTTCCAGCGCGGCGTCACCGGCACCCGCCGGCCGCTGGCGCGCTCGTACAGCATCAGCTGCTGCCGGTCGGCCTCGAAGCCCGGCGTGGCCATGGCGAGGTACGCCAGCAGGCGCCCGTCGGGTGAGTACCGCGGCGTGTGGTCGTTGCCCTTGCTGACCGTGACCGGCTGGCGAGCCGAGCCATCGGGGCCAAGGACAAAGACATCGTTGTTGGTGCTGGTGGCCAGGGCGCTGTCGTTGTTGTAGACGATGGCCAGTTCCGTCCCGACCGGTGAGATGGCCACGTCCGTACCGCCCAGCGCCAGCGGCGGCACGTCCCGGTCGATCGGGGTGATGTCGGTGATCTCTCCATCCAGCATCGCCCGGAACAGGTGGGAGCGGATCCCCACCCGCCATTCATTCCAGTGCCGATAGAAGAGGTCGGTGACGATCGTCGCGGCGGTGGGCCAGGGGGCGGCCCGGCGGGCCGCTTCAGTGGAATCACCCCAGGGGATGTCGGTCCAGAAGTACAGCGCCTTGCCGTCGGGGGACCACAGGAAATCGGCGACGCCGTGCCGGCTGTCCGTGATCTTGGTGGCCTCCCCGCCGCGGGCCGGAATGCGCCACAGCTGCGGATCGCCATCACGAGTGGAAATGAACGCCAGGACTCGCCCGTCCGGCGACCAGCGCGGCGCCCGCTCGCTCGCCTGGCCGACGGTCACCTGCCAGCTGTCGCCGGTGTTCATGTCGGCAAACCAGATGTGCGTGGCGGAGCGATTCTCCTGGAGGGACGGCGTGCTGACCGTGTAGGCCACGACGCTCCCGTCGGGGGACAGCTGCGGATCGGCGACGATCGGGGTGGTGATGTACTCGTCGATGCTGATGGGCCTCGGCTCCTGGGCCGCGGCCGCGGCACCTCCCACCACCAGGAGCCCCAGCATGGCCGCCGTCACCCGCCGGCCGCTCATGCGATCACCCCGCCGCCGAGCACCTGGCCGTCGGAGGCGTACAACACCCCCGACTGTCCCGGGGCAATGGCGCGGACCGGAGTCGCCAGCGCCAGGTCGGCCACCGCCCCCGCCGCGTGCAGCACCGTGGCGGGTACCGCCGGCGCCCGGTAGCGTAACTGCACCAGGCAGGTGTCTCCTTCGACGAGAGGTTCCGCCAGCCAATTGAGTTCCTCGAGCCGAACGCGGTGGCCCAGCAAGTCCTCGGCGGACCCGACGACCACTTCGCGCGTCTCCGGCCGGATGGCCACCACGAATCGGGGGCCCGCGGCACCACCCGGCAGTCCCTTGCGCTGGCCGACGGTATAGCGGGCAAACCCGGCGTGCTCTCCGAGGACGTCCCCCCCGATGGTGACCAGCGGTCCCGGCGTCAGCGCGGGGGCGTCGGCGGCGAGGTGCTGTTCCAGCACACCCACGTAGTCGTCGTCCGGCACAAAGCAGATCTCCACCGATTCCGGCTTGTCCGCGGTGACCAGTCCGAGCGCCCGCGCGTGGGCCCGGGTCTCGGCCTTGGTGAGCCCGCCGACCGGCGTCAGCATCCGCGGCAGCACCTCCCGGGAGATGCCCCAGAGGAAGTAGCTCTGGTCCTTGGCGGCATCCTGGCCGCGGTAGAGCTTCCCGTCCCGGGCGATGGCATAGTGCCCGGTGGCCAGAGCGTCGCAGTCGAGGCTGTCGGCGTGGGCCAGCAGGTCCCGGAACTTGGTGAAGGAGTTGCAGCGCACGCACGGGATCGGCGTCCGCCCACGGCTGTATTCCTGCACGAAATTCTGGATCACGTCCTTGCCGAAGCGATCCTCGAGGTTCAGCACGTAGTGCGGGATGCCCAGCTTCTGGCAGACCAGTCGGGCGTCGTTGATGGAGTCCAGCGAACAGCAGGGACGGTCCGGGACGCTGTCGCCATAGCAGAACAGCTTCAGCGTGGCGCCGATGACCTCATGGCCCTCGGCCACCAGCACCGCGGCCGCCACCGAGCTGTCCACCCCGCCGCTCATCGCCACCAGCACGCGCTGCCTTCCGGCGGTGCCGGAAGACCCCGGTGCAGAAGTTCCCCACTCAACGTTCACCGCGTGCTCCCTTGCTGGTGAGTTCCCATCCCTCGGTAAGGCCTCCAGCCGCCCGATCGCCCGATCGCCCAATCGCCTACCGCCCCAGCACCCCCGCGAGTTTCCGGACCTTTTCCACCACCCGCGGGAATACCTCCACGGCGCGCGCGATATCCTCCTCGCTCGTGTCCCGGCCCAGGCTGAGGCGAAGGGCGCTCACCGCCAGCTCCCGAGGCACCCCCATAGCCGACAGAACATGCGAAGGCTCCACCGCTCCGGTCGTACAGGCCGAGCCGCTCGAGGCGGCGATGCCGGCGAGATCCAGATGCATCAGCAGCGCCTCGCTGTCCGCCCCTGGAATGGTGACGTTCAGCACGTGAGGGGCTCGGGGCGATGCTTGCGCGGTGATCTGAAGATCGGGGATGGCGGCCCGCAGGCGACCCGCCAGCTGGTCCCGCAGGTTCCCGATCCTGGTCGCTTCCGCGCTTTTCTCCCGATGCGCCAGCCGGGCCGCGATGCCCAGCCCCACGGCGCCGGCGATGTTCTCCGTGCCGGGACGGATGCCGCGCTGCTGGGTCCCGCCATGCATCTGCGGGGCCAGGGCCACACCCGTGCGGATGATCAGTGCCCCGATGCCCTTGGGCGTGCCCAGCTTGTGGCCCGAGATCGTCGCCAGCGGAATCGGCAATGCACCGAGCGGCGTGTCGATCTTGCCGAAGGCCTGGACCATGTCGGTGTGAAAAACCACGCCGGCCGTCTGGCAGCGTCGCGCAATGGACTCAATCGGTTGAATGACCCCGGTCTCGTTGTTGACCCACATCACCGAAACGATCGCCGGCCGATCGGCCAGGGCCCGATCCAGGGCCGCGAGGTCCAGCAGGCCCATCCCGTCCACCGGGAGGATACGCTCCTCGCCACCGGAGTGTGCCACCGCGTGGGCCGAGGCGAGCACCGCCTTGTGCTCGGTTCCCGGAACGACTGCCACCATCGGGGCGGCCCGATCCCGGGCCGCCAAGGCCGCACCCAGGACGGCCAGGTTGTCCGCCTCCGTGCCGCCGGACGTGAAGCACACTTCCTCGGCCTCGACGCCGAGGGTCTCGGCGACCTCGCGCCGGGCCTGGTCCAGCCCCGCCCGCGCCGCCCGTCCAAAGCGATGCCCGCTCGAGGGGTTCCCAAAGGTTGCGCCCCCAAGGTACGGCAGCATTCCCTCCAGCACCTCCGGACGGACCGGGGTGGTGGCGGCATGGTCGAGATACACTGGGGCGGAGGGCATGGGGGTGAAATATAGGCGGGGTCGGGCGGACCCCGGAGGCGGGTGGCTCGGGCAGGCCCCGGAGGCCTGCCCGAGCTGTCAAGTTGGCAGGCGCAGGGAGGTGTCGCTACACGCTCTGTACCCCGAGGGCTACGATATCGTCCACGGCCATGGTCTCATGGGTGTAGAACGGCTCGCCGTACCGGGCCCTGATGAGGGACCCGTAGTGGGCGTTCTGGGTCTCTACCAGCGCGTAGAGATCCTGTCCGGTCGGGAAGATCTCGCCGGCGGCCTTGGCGCCGTCGAACTGGCTCCCGTAACACCGGATCGACTGCATCTTCCGGTCGAACTGGGCCGAGATGTCCACCACGAACGTGGGCTTCACCGGGTCTTCGCGATAGGCCAGCGCATACAGGATCTTGGCTGGGCGATGGGGGGGGCCATCGGCCGGGTACTTGGCCAGTCCTGCCAGGAAGCAGGCATCGCGGCCCAGCTCGGAGGCGATGCGGTGATCGGGGTGTCGCCCCACCGGGTAGGGCAGAATGACGGTGCGTGGTGCCAACTGGCGAATGATCTCCACCAACAGGCGCCGGGTCTCGTCCGTGTTGTGGATCCGGGCGTCGGGAAGCCCCGCGTTGCGCCGCTCGGTGACACCGAGAATCTGTGCGGCGGCGGTCGCCTCCGCCTCCCGGATCTCGGCGCTGCCCCGGGAGCCCATCTCGCCGGCGGTCAGGTCCAGGATGCCGGTCCGATATCCGGCATCGTGGGCCTTGAGCAAGGTCCCGGCGCAGGTCAGCTCGACGTCGTCCCGGTGGGCGGCTATGGCCAGCAGGTCTACAGGCATAGGGAGGGGACACGGGAACGGGAAAACGGGGGACAGGGGCTAAAGATAGCCACCCCCATCCCCCGTCGCCGAGGCCCGTTCAGAGCGCGCGGCGAGCGCGCCAGATCCTTCGCAGGAGCAGCGCCGCCCCCGCCAGCAGGAACCCCACCGGTAGCAGGACGCCCAGCGATGCGATCAGCCCGGCCACGAAGTTGATGAAGTTCCGCCAGGCCTGGGCAAAGGCATCGCCCAGGACACCATCGCTGCCCTGCTCGCCGACCAGGGGAGACTTTTCGTGGACCGTGAGGCTGAGCGTGCTGGTGGCGGCGTGGGCCTTCAGGTAGCGAAGCCGCCCCTCCATGCGCTCGATCTCCTCCCTGACCCGGGCCAGCTCCCGCTCGATCTCCAGCACGTCCGACAACTTGCCGGTCCGGGTGGCCAGAAGGTCGATCAGCCGGCCCTCCAGTTTCCGGCCGTTGGCGACGCGGGCCGAGATGTCAGTGAACTCCTCGCCCACGTCCTGGGCGCTCACGTTGACGAATTCGACCTTGCCCAGCGGCTGGAGCGCACCGAGGAGCTCATCGAATCGGGCGGCGGGGACCTTGATTTCCAGCATGGCGGAGCGGAACTGCTCCCGGCCCAGTTGCATCTGCGTGTTGGCGATGAAGCCGCCAACGCGCTGGGCCAGGGCGCGGACCTGGGCAACCGCTATCTCGAGCGAGTCGATTTCCACGCTGGCCTGGCCGGTGCGGATGATCATCGGCCCGGCGAGGGCCGGATCGCGGCTGGGGTCGGCGGGCCCGGGTGACGCGTCCGGCCGATACTCCCCCGCGTTGCGGTTGCCGCTGATACCGATCTCGTCCATGCTGGCCACCGGCGCGGCGGCGGGAGCCTCCATCCGGCTCTGCTCCGCGGCCGTATCTCGACGGAAAGAGGCTCCCTCGCAGCCCAGCAAGAGGGCACTCAGGAGCAGGGAATACCCGATGGGGCGGGACATGCGTACCTCGACGGTTTGGGGTCGGGCGGGGGATGCGCGGGGGCGGAGGGATTGCACGGATGGTGGGATGGGCACCTTCGGCCGTCCCCATTTGAGCGGGGCCGCCTACTCGTGCCGCAGCGCCTCCACCGGGTCCATGTGGGCCGCCCGGTTGGCGGGGTACAATCCGAAAACCAGGCCGATCCCGACACTGACCAGGGTGGCGAGCACCGCGCTCCAGAGGGGCACCGCGGACTGCAGACCCAGGACCACCTTGAGGAGTTGCCCCAGCCCGAGCCCCACCGCGATACCCAGCAGTCCGCCCATCAACGTGAGGGTCGCGGCCTCGATCAGGAACTGCCAGAGGATCTCCCGGCGGGTGGCGCCGAGCGCCTTCCGCAACCCGATCTCATGGGTCCGGTCGGTGACCGACACCATCATGATCGCCATCACGCCGATGCCGCCCACCAGCAGGGCCACGCTCGACAGCGCCACCATGACGGCAAAAAAGGCGGTGGTAAGGCTGCTGATGGTGTCGAGGATCTGGTCCTGGGTGATGACGTCGAAAGTGTTGGGCATGCTCGGCCGGAGCCGCCTGGCCTTACGCAGTGCGACGATGCTCAGGTCCTTGGCGACCGCGACCGAAATGTCCGGCCACGACTTGACCGAGAGAAAGAGCCCGTTGGTCTCGTCGTAGCGGTAGTTCCGCCGGGCGGTCTCGAAGGGCATGACGGCGCCGATCTGCTGACCCGGGGGTTCGAAGATGTTGGCGGGCCGCTGGTAGATCCCGATGACGATGAGCGCCACGCCGCCGATCCGGATGCGCTTCCCCAGGGGATCGATCTCGCCGAAGAGCCGGTCGGCCGATTCCTCCTCCAGGACCACCACCGGCTCGCCGCTCAGTTCCGACGGCGCGAAGAACCGTCCCCGAAGCAGGGTGCCGCCGAGAATGTCCATGTAGTACTGGTCGGCCCCGTAGATCGTCACTGTCTGGGTGGTGACGCCCTGGTATTCCATCCGCTGGAACAGCTGGACCCAGATGCCGGCGTACTGGATCTCCGGCACGCGGCGGAGCGCCTCGGCGTCGGCCTCGGTGAGGACCGGGCGGATGCGGACTTCGTAGGGCAAGTTGTCGGGGTTGAGCGGGGTCTGGGAGAAGAACCGCATCACGTAGAACGCGGTCGGCCCGGCCGTATTCATGGCATTGAAGATCTGTGACCGGATGCCCTCGACGATCGACGCCATGGCCATGACCGTCGAGACGCCGATGACCACCCCCAGGATGGTGAGCGCGGAGCGCAGCTTGTTGGTCCGCAACGCATCCAGGGCGATGCGGACGCCCTCGTCCAGGTTGCGGATCATCGGGCTGCGGGCATGGCGCGCCGCTACTCGGACCGCAACGCGGTGATGGGGTCCAGCCGCGCCGCGCGAGTCGCCGGATAGACGCCGAACAGGACGCCGGTCCCGGCTCCCAGGAGCAACGCCAGTCCGACCGACCAGCCGGTCACCCGGGCGGGCAGGGGAGTGAATGCGGAAACCGCGAGGCTGAGCAGCCAGCCTCCGGTAACCCCCGCCACACCGCCCAGGGCGGAAAGTACGATCGCCTCGACCAGGAACTGGCGGCGGATATCCCGGCGCGTGGCTCCCAGCGACTTCCGGACACCGATCTCCCGAGTCCGTTCGTTGACCGACATCAGCATGATATTCATGATGACGATGCCGCCGACCACGATGCCGATGCAGACGACGGCGGGCACCACGGTAAAGAGCACCTTGGTCAGATCCCGCCAGAAGGCCACGAGGGCATCGGCCTTGTCCACCGTGAAATCGTTGGACTCCCCGGGCCGAAGCCGGTGGGCCAGGCGCATCGCCTCCTCGGCGCGCGCCATGGCGTCGGGCAGCTGGGCGGCCTGGTCCATCTTCACCGAGACCGTGGTGGTCTTCCGCCGGCCGTATATGGCCTCGAAGGTCGAAATCGGGAGCAGGGCAAATCCGTCGAAGGACTGGCCCAGCACCCGGCCCTTCTTGGCGGTCACCGCCTTGACCCGCATCTCCCGGCCCCCGACCCGGATCTTCCGCCCAATGGCCATCTCCGGGTCACCGAAGAGCTTCTCTGCCACGTCGTAGCCGAGCACCGTGACCAGCCGGCGCTCGGTGACGTCGGGGTCGGCCAGGGGCTCGCCCGCCGTGAAGCGGTAGTCCTGCACGATCTGGTAGGGCGGGGTCACCCCGAAGACCAGGACGTTGCCGACGGTCCGGTTGAGGTGGGTCACGTCGCTGCTGGGCGTGGGCCAGCCCGATTGCATCGAGACCGCGAGGGCCTCGGGAAGGGCCTGCCGGACGGCCTCGGCATCTTCCCGGGTGAGCCGGGGACGCTTGTTGAGCTCCCGCAACTCGTCGTCCGAAATCAGTCCGAGCGCGATCGGCAGCCGCCGCACCTGAAAGGCGTTGGTGCCGATCACCGCGCCGGTGATGTTTTCCTTCACATACGCGTTCATCCCCTGGATCACCGCGACCACGGTGACCAGAAACCCGACCGAGACGATGATCCCCAGGAGTGTGAAGAATGAACGGAGCTTCGACCCGAGCACGGACTGCACGGCCAGGCGAATGGCTTCGAGAAGCGGCATGAGGGGAACTATACCGGGGGAGACCCGGCGCGGCTATTCGTAGCGGAGCGCCTCGACGGGATCGAGCTTACTGGCCTTGCTGGCAGGGTACATGCCGAACGCAATGCCCGTGATGGTCGAGGCGACCACCGCCACCACCACCGACCAGAGCGGCACGGCCGCGGGAATCGGGGTGAATTTGTTCACCCCCGCGGCAATGAGCCCTCCCAGGATCATGCCGACCACGCCACCGACCAGCGTCAGCGTGGCGGCCTCCACCAGGAACTGTAGCATGATCTCGCGCCGGGTGGCGCCGAGCGCCTTGCGCACGCCGATCTCCCGGGTCCGTTCGGTGACCGAGATCATCATGATGGCCACCACGCCCACGCCGCCGACCATCAGTCCCACACTGGACAGGGCCAGCATCACCAGGAAGAAGCCCTGGGTGATGCTGTTGAAACTGTCCAGCAGCTTGTCCTGGCTCACCAGGGAAAAATTGTTGTCCTGACCCGGCTTGAGGGCCCGCGTTACGCGTAGGGCTGCCGTCACCCGGTCCTGCGCCTCGGCCACGCTCAACTCCGGTTCGGGAATCACGGCGAACATCATCCAGCCCTTCCAGTAGTCGGCCACCTTGGTGAAGGTGGAGTGCGGCATCGTGACCACCGGCGACTCGCTGTTCCCGAACAGGGCCGTAGGCTCGGCGTACAGCCCCACCACCTCGAAGTACTGTCCGAAGACCTTGAACCGGCGCCCCACCGGGTCCAGCCCCGGCCACAGGGTCTGGGCCAGCTTGTCGTTGATGACGGCTACTCGGGAATTGGCGGCAAATTCCAGCGGGGTGAAGTTGCGCCCGGCGATGATCTCGCCGCCCTGGGTCAGGATCCAGTCGGGACTGTAGCCCTCCACGTTGACCGTGGTGAGGTTGATCCCTTCCGAGGAAACCGGTCCGGAGGCGTTTTCGCGCCAAGTGACGCTCCGCAGTCCCGGGACCTTGCGAAGCACCTCTGCCTCTTCAACCGAGAGCCACGGATTCCGGCGCCAGGGTGACATCTCATCGGAGCCGTCGCTGATATGGAGCCCGCCCTGGAAGTACCGGAACACGAAGAAGGTCTTCGGCCCCAACGTCTCGAGTTGCGCCGAGACGCTGCGATTGATCCCGGTGATCGCGGAGGCCATGGCGATGACCACCATGACCCCGATCGCAACGCCCAGGATGGTCAGGGCCGCACGCACCTTGTTGGCGCGCAGGCTATCGAGCGCGATCCCCACGCCCTCGAACAGTCGGCTCAAGGAGTCCACAGCGGCCCCCCCCTATTCGGCCCGGAGGGCGGTGATGGGATCGAGCCGGGAGGCCCGGCTGGCCGGGTACACCCCGGCCACCACCCCGACGAAGATCCCGAGGGACACGCCGAGGACAATGGACCACGGCGCGACCGCGGCCGGCAGCGGCGTGAACGCCCGAACCAGGAAGGCGAGACCGATCCCGGTGAGGATGCCCAGGCCCGCGCCGACCGTGGAGAGCGTGGCGCTTTCCACGATGAATTGCGCCAGAATGTCACGGCGCTTGGCGCCCAGCGCCTTGCGGATGCCGATCTCGCTGGTCCGTTCGGCCACCGCCATGAGCATGATGTTCATGATGACGATGCCGCCGACCACCAGCGAAATGGCCACCAATCCGGGCAGCGCGGTGAACAGCACGCGGGAGATCTTGTTCCACCCCTCGAGGGCCCCGGAGGCATTCTGCAGGTCGAAGTTGTTCTCCTGGCCGGGCTTGAGTCCGCGCCTCGAGCGCATGATCCCCTCGGCCTCCGACATGGCGGCCAGCATCATGGTCGGGTTGGCGGCCTTGATCTGCAGTTCGTCCAGGATGTTGATGGGGCAGATATACCGGCGGGCCGGTGCCCGGAACGGCATGACGGCAAACTTGTCCAGCGAAAAGCCGAAGAGGGTGCCCCGCTTTGCGGCCACGCCGATCACCCGGTAGGGCAGGCCGGCAATTCCGACTTCCCGTCCCAGGGGGTCGAGTCCCTCGAAGAGCTTCTCGGCAATTTCGCTGCCGATCACCAGGACCGGCACGCCCGCCCGGACCTCCTGGGCCGTGAAGATCCGTCCTGCGGCGATATCGATGTTCTTGATCTCGAAATAGCTCGGCTCGGTGCCCTGGAGGTCAATGTCCTTGGCCTGCTTGCCGCCGTAGGTGAGGGTCATGCGGTCGGCGCAGTACTGGGCGGTGATGACCGGCGTGGTGAGCCGGGCCACCACATAGTCGGCGTCGTCGTAGCTGATCCGGGGCCGGCGCTGCCACCCGCGCCAGGTCTCCTCGGTCACGTCCCCGGTGTTGATGCCTGGCGAGCGCCGCAGGGTGAAGGTGTTCAGGCCGATCAGCCGGTTGGCGAACTGATCTTCCATGTAGACATTCATCCCCTGCACAATCGAAACCACGGCGATCAGGAAGGTGACCCCGATCAGGACGCCGATCAGGGAGAAGAAGCTCTTGAGCTTCTGCGCCATGATCGTGCGGAGGGCCATCCGGACCGCTTCGTAAATCGGCATATCAGGCGGCGACCGCGTCGTTGCGGGTGTCACTGTCCAGCATGCCGTCCCGCAGGACGACGACCCGGCCCGCGTGGGCCGCGATGGACGGCTCGTGGGTCACCACGATGATGGTCTGGCCCTCGGCGTGCAGCTCGGCGAACACCCGCATGATCTCGTCGCTGGTCGTGCTGTCGAGGTTCCCGGTCGGCTCGTCCGCCAGCAGGATCGACGGCTCGTTGACCAGTCCGCGGGCGATGGCCACTCGCTGCCGCTGGCCCCCCGACAGCTCGTTGGGCCGGTGGGACATACGTTCGGCGAGGCCGACGCGTGTCAGCGCCCGCACCGCCCGTTCCCGCCGCTGCCGGGCGGGGACCCCGGCATACACCAGGGGCAGTTCCACATTGTGCAGTGCCGTGGCCCGGGGGAGAAGGTTGAACGTCTGGAACACGAACCCGATCTCCTTGTTCCGGACCCGGGCCAGGGCATCATCGCTCAGCCGGGACACCTCCTGGCCGTTCAGCCAGTAGCTCCCGTTGGTGGGCGTGTCCAGGCACCCGAGCAGGTTCATCAGGGTGGACTTGCCCGACCCGGACGGGCCCATGATGGCCACGTACTCGTTCCGCCGGATGGTGAGGCTCAGGCCCCGGAGCGCGAGGACCTTTTCTCCTCCCATCGGGTACTCCCGCACCAGCTCCTCGACGTGGATCACCCGGTCGCTCATGACCGCTTGACCTTAGACGAATCGGTGGCCGAGCTCTTGACCCGGACACTGTCCTTGAGATCGCGGATCGACTGATAGGGCCCCGCCACGATCGTGTCCCCGACCTTCACGCCTTCCAGTACCTCGAAGAACTCGTCGCCGGCAATGCCGACCTTCACCGGCCGGAAGTTGGCAACGCCGTTGGTCACCAGGAAGACGCCCTCGACATCCTTCTTCTTTCCCTTGCCGCCGGTGGTGTCGGTCTGCTCCGGCGCCGCCTCGTTGGGCAGCTTCTCGTGCTGGCGGACGGTGAGCGCGATGATCGGCACGCTCAGGGCACCCTTGCGGATGTCGGTCACGATCCGCGCCGTGCTGGACAGGTCGGGGCGGATGTCCCTGGGCGGGTGCGACAGCGTGATCTCCACGTCGAAATCGACGGCCCGGTCATTGGACCCGGACGCGGTCGAGGTGGACGTCAACCGGGCGCTGTTGGCGATCTTGGTGACCCGGCCGATGAACGTGCTGTCGGGGAAGGCATCGATGCTGACTTGCACCGAGTCCCCCTGGCTGAGGCGCACCACGTCGGTCTCATCCACCTGGACCTTGGCGAGGATCACCGAGAGATCCGCCACCGTCATGAGCAGGCCGACGTCACGCGAGAACGTGCCGATCACGGCCACCTCGCCCTCCTCGACGGCCAGTCGGGTCACCCGCCCTGAAATCGGGGCGATGATGCGCGTCTTCCGCAGGTTGTCATTGGCTTCCTCCAGGCCGGCGCGGGCCTGGTCCACCGAGGCCTGGCTCGCCACCGTGTTGGCCACCGACACGGCGTTCGCGGTCTGGGCCTGCTCGACCGCCTCCAGGGTGATCAGGCTGCTATTGGTGCGCTGCAGTTCCAGGGCCCGGTCCAGCGAGCGCTTGGCCTGATCCTGATTGGCCTTGGCGCGGACCAGGTCGCTGCGGGCCGAGGCCAGGAAGGCCTGCGCCCGGCTCACCGCCGCCTGGTAGATCACCGGGTCGATCTGCAGCAGGAAGTCGCCCTTGCGGACGAAGTCGCCCTCCCGCACGGCGATCTTGGTGATCCGGCCCTGGACATCCGAGAGGATGTCCACCTTGGTATCGGGCTCGATCTTTCCGCTGGCCGTCACCACCGCGACGAGATCCCGGGTGCCCACCGGTTCCAGGCGGACCTCGACCGGTCGATTCTTGCTCTTGGCGGCGCCCAGGGCGATGACCGCCCCGACGACCACCACCAGCAACCCGGCGAAGAGCCCCAGCTTCATGCGACGCGACATGGTGTTTTCCTTTTGCTCGATTAGCGAAGCGGACGGCCGACCGCGGATTCCAGCGCAGCGAGAGCCTTGTGATAGTCATACACGGCGTTCACGTAGTCACCCTCGGCGCGCTGCACCGCGTTCTGGGCGTCGGAGACTTCCAGCGCGGTACCGCTGCCCAGCCGGTACCGATCCTGCGCCAGACGCAGCTGATCCCGCGCCGCGTCCCGGCTGGAGCCCTGCACGGCGATGGCCCGGTAGGAGGTCTCCACCCCGAGCCAGTTGGTGTGTACCTCGGTCCGGATACCTAGCGCCCGCGCGCGGGTGCGCTCATCCGCATCCTGCGCAAACTCCCGCGCCTGCTGCAGCCGGAGGCTGCGCCCGAAGCCGGTGAACAGCGGCAGCGAGACGGTCAGCCCGATGCTGAAGGGCTGCCGGGTGAACTCGAACGGGAACTTGCTGTTGGCGTCCAGGATCGCCTTGCGCGCCTGCGGGGTCAGGCTGGTCCCGGTGCCGTTCAGCCCGGCCGCGTCATAACAGGCGGCTTGAGTGCTCAGGGGCGCCAGCCCGGCGCCGACCCGGATGGAGTCGTTGGTGATACACGACAGCGCCGACCCCAGCGCCCCGCCCAGGCCCTGCTGGACCAGCAACCCGTCGTCGGTCGCCTGCTGGGTGAACCCGCTCCAGCCGGCCCGGAGGGAGAGGCTGGGGAGGAAGGCCGACTTGGCAGAAGTGACGCCGATGGACGCCGCGCGCTCCCGGGCCCGCAGTGCACGCAATTCGGGATTCTCCTCGGCTGCCTGGCTCAGCAGCCCGTCGAGACTGAAGTGCGGCTCCGATACCGGAAAGGAATCGCTGAGCCCGATCTGTTCGATGGGCAGCGGCGGCACCACTCCGATGCGATTGAACAGCTCCAGCTTGGCGGTGTTTTCCGCCTGGATGGCACGGAGGAGCGCCACGTCGGACTGGGCCTTCTGGACCTCGGCCTGACGTACCTCGATCAGGGTGCCCTGGCCGACCCGGTACTTGGCGTGGGCCAGGTCCAGGAAATCCTGATTGCGCAGGACCTGCTGTTCCGCCACGGCCACCTGGGCGGTGGCCTGCAGCACGTTGAGGTATTGCGAGGTGATCTGGAACTTGAGCCCGTTCTGCTCGGCGGCGATTTCCTGATCCACGGCGCGCTGATTGGCCTTCTGTTCCCGCGGGGCCAGAAGGCGCCCGCCGTCCAGCGCCCACTGGAATCCGGCGCTGTAGCTCGAGCCCAGCACCGCAGAAGTCTGGCGGGTGAAGCCCTGGCCGAAGTTGGCCTGCCCCGACCCGGTGTAATCCAGCCCGGCCGAGACCGACGCGTTCGGCAGCAGGCCGCCATAGGCGTTCCGGAGTTGCATCCGGGCCGTGGCCGCGTTGTTCAGTTGCTGCCGATAGATCGGGTTACTGTTGCGGGCCTGCTGGAGCGCCTCGGTGAGGCTCAGCGTTGCTACCGGCGGAACGGAGTCGGGTGTCTGGGCCAGTGCCGGAAGGGGCAGGGCAAGCGCCATGACTGTTAGCCAGCTGCGTCGCATCGAACGATCCCGGGTTTGTAGATGGATAAATGCTGTCCCCGGATACGGTGGGGGGCAGAATGAAGTTTCAGGATGTGACACCGGAAGGGCTACTTGGCGCTCCGGTGGGCCTCGAGCCGGAGTGCCGGCAGAGAGATCCGGAGGACCTCGTCCCGGCTTCCGAGCCACATCTCCCCCTCCAACTCGCCGCTCAGACGAATGAGCGCTCCCTGGCTTCCTGGTGCCGGACTGCGCTCCAGCATGAACGAGACCCGGCGTCCGGATTCCGGGAAGAGCGCCGAAATCGTGCGGGGTTCTGCGGTGGCGAGGGGAATGAGTTGGAGCAGCGGCCCGAACGTGCTGTCCGCCAGCAGGATCAGGCCGGGAGACCCGGGGAGCTCGCTCGCCTGTTCGGCCCCGCGGTCCACCCGGCGAATCGTCACCCGGTTGCGGCGCTGCGCGGCGTAAACCTGACTGCCGGCGGCCCCGCGGCGGCGGTCCAGCTGGAAGGCGCCTTCTCCTGCCTGCCGGACCACGTTGATGTCGAGGACCAGCAGCGGCGGGGAAGCGCTGTATGTCGTCCGCGAGGTGATCCTGGTGCCCGCTCCCTCAGGGGTGACCCGGAAGGTCTCTGTGCCGATATCCCGGCCGCCCTGGCGGATAAGGAACGAGCCGGCATCGGTCCCCTGAGCGGAGAGCGGGGCCGTGGCCAAGGCCAGGAGGCCAAGACCAACGCTTGCGAGCGGGATCAGCGCAGTCGGTGATTTCATGGCAGCCTTCAATATAGTTGCTAAGTTGGACGACATGGCGATCGGGATGAACTGGCGGAGCCGCTACGCGGAATGGTGTGGGCTGGCGGTGACGCTGGTCGCGGCGGAGTGGCTGCGGCAACCGGGCGGCGCGTGGGTGGCGGTGGCCGCCGTGCTGGCGTTGCTCGCCGTGGCTGGGCTCTGGAATGCCGGGCTCGCTGGCCGTGCCGCCGGCCTGGTCACGGTGCTGCTTTTGGGCGCCCTGCTGGCCGGTCAGGTCTGGACCGACCGGGTCGCGCGCGACTGGGAAGGGGAGCGGGAACGCCGACTCTCGGCGGCCTACCACCGCCTGCAGGGTGAACTGAGTGCCGAGCTGCGGCGGGCCCAGGACGTGGCGGCGCGGGCGGCGGCGTGGGCCGGCGGCGACCGCGAGGCCGCGTTTGCTGAACTGGCCCGGACGTTGCCGCGCGACGGGGCGGAACTGGCGGTCGCCATCCTCGAACCGACCGGGATCCCCTGGGCCTGGGCCGGCCGGCAACGGCTGGTTCCCAACGCGGCCGGCGATTCGCTGGCGGTGCGCTTCAGCCGGGTCTACGCCGTGATGGAGAGCCGGCGGGTGAGTGCCTCGGGCCGGGTGGTGGTGGCCTCGTCATTACTCTGGGCCGATTCGGCGACTCCGCGATTCGACCGCAGTCTGGCCGTCCGCTTCGGCCAGTCCGCCGGGGTGGAATTGCGGGTCTACCCGCCCGGCGCCGCTCCCAGAACCGGCGACGTGTTCGACTACACCGAGCCGACCACCCAGGGCGACCGGCTCCTGTTCAGCATCCAGCCGGTCTCCCCGGATCAGGCAGTCGTGCTCCGAAACGCGTTGGGCGAGGCCAGCCGCGGCGTCGGCACCCTGCTCCTGGTGCTGCTCGCGGTCCTCATCGTGGTGGCGCCCTCCCCGCTCCAGCGATTCAGTATCCTGATGGCACTGGGCTGGTGCGCGCATCGCGCCCCGCTCGGCGACGCGGTCGGGCTCGGCGATCTGTTCTCGTCGGCGACCTTTCTGCGATCAGGGTTCAGCCCGATCGGGAGATCCTCCGGTCATCTGATCGTCGCCTCCTTGTTGCTCCTCGTGGTGGGGATCTGGCTGCGAGGTCGACGCCTTCCCGACCGCTGGTGGCTCAAGGTGCCAGGGGTTCTGGTGCTCACCGGGACTCCCTATCTCGTCGCCGAGCTGGCCCGCGGGATTACACCGCCCGCCAACGGCGTCACTCCTGAACTCTGGACCACCTGGCAACTGGCGCTCACCATGGCGACGGCGGCCATGGTGGTTCTCGGTGGCGCGCTCCTGGGAGGACGGGACCGCTCCGAGCGGGGTGGAGCCGCCTGGCTCGCGGCGCTGCTGGCGGTCAGTGCGGCGGTGATCGGGCTGATGGTCTGGCAGCCGAAGACTGGCTGGCCCGAGTGGTACACATTCCTCTGGTTGCCGGCGCTCTTCCTGCTGGCCCGTCCGGCACCGCGCCTGGTGGCCGTGGTGGCCACCGCGGTGGTCGCCAGCTCCGCTTCAGCGCTGCTCACCTGGGGAGCGGAACTGAACGGGCGGATTGTCGTGGCTCAGCGCGACCTGGCCCACCTGGGGGCGACCGAGGACCCGCTCGCCGAGCCGCTGCTTGAGCGCCTGGGTGATCGCGCGCAGGCGGGGCCCGAGCCGGCCTCGGCGACCGACCTGTATCTGCTGTGGCGCGGTTCGGATCTGGCGGGACAGGAATTCCCCGTGCGCCTGGCCTTGTGGGGGCCGGACGGGACCCGGCTGGCGGAGCTGGCGCTGGATTCACTTGACCTCCCCGCGCCGCTGCTGGCGACGCTGATTCGCGGAGCGGACCCCGGCCAGCAGCGGACCCTGGTGGGCCTGCAACGCACGCCCGGCCGGCACCACGTCCTAGTGGAGCGCCTGCCGAGTGGCCGGGTGCTGACGGCGGCCGTCGGACCCCGCACCCGGTTGCTGGTGCCGGCGCGACTGGCCCGGCTGGTGCGTCCCCCGGCCGAGGGTCCGCCGTTGTACGACCTGTCGTTGTCACCGCCGTTCGTTGGCGGAGGCGGCCGGGTAGCCGATGAGGCCTGGATCCGCAGCGGTGAGGATGTCCACACCGAGCGGATACTGGAGCTGCCCGGTGGCTCCCGGCGGGTGCATGCCGCGCTCACCCTGCGACCCATGCCGTTGCTGCTGGTCCGGGGTGCCCTCCTGCTGGCGCTGGATGCGCTCATCCTTGGGCTCGTCTGGTGGCTCACGACCCTGCGACCCGGTGCCTGGCAGCGGCGCCACGCCGTTCGCCGCAAGACCCAATCGTTCCAGCTTCGGCTGGCGGCGACGCTGTCCCTGTTCTTCGTGGTGCCGGCGGTGAGCTTCACCATCTGGGGAGTGGGTCGCCTGGACGCCGAAGCGTCGCGGACCCGCGATCTGCTCATCACCTCGGCGCTACGCGATGCGGTCCTGGCCGCTGGTGGCCTGCTCCAGGAGCCGCCCGAGTATCTGGCAGAGGGGCTCGACCAGCTCTCCAACCGGCTGCAGGCCGATCTGGTCCTCTACAGTGGCGGGCGGATCGTAGCCGCGAGTCCGCCGATTCTCGAGGACCTGGCGGTCGTGGAACCGCTGATCGACGCCAACAGCTTCCAGCGCCTGACCCTCGGCGATGAACTCGAACTGACCCGCCAGGCCACGACCTACGTCGCCCCGGTGCGGGTCGGCTACCGCGTGGCCCAGTCGGGACCGCCTGGCGGCATCGGGATCCTGGCGACGCCGCAACTGACGTTCGACTGGGCACGGGAGCAGGATCAGCGGGATCTCACGTTTGTCCTGCTGTTTGCCACCCTCGCCGGCGTCGGGGCGGCCATCCTCGCGGCCCGGCTGGCGGCATGGGCCCTGTCTCGGCCGGTGGCCGCTCTCGGCCGGTCGGCCCGGGCCATCGGTCAGGGTGAGGCGCCGCCCGAGGTGGCCGCGCCGCCAGCGGAGTTCGAGGAGGTGTTCACCGCGTTCAATCGCATGGCCGCGGACGTCCGCGCCAGCCAGGAAGCCCTCGACGGGGCCCGGCGTCGGACGGCGCAGGTGCTCGCGAACGTGGCGACCGGCGTCGTCGCCATCGGTGCGGAGGGGGAGATCCTGTTGGCCAACCCTCGGGCGGCGCAGCTGCTGACGGCGGATCTGGCGCAGGAGGCCCGTCTCCGTGAGGTGCTCGATCCGGAGTGGGCTCCGCTGGTCGCAGTCATCGAGAATTTCCTCGCCGGAGACGAGACCGATGTCAGCGCCGAAGTGGAGGTCCAGGGACGGACCTTCCGGGTCCAGCTGGCCCGCCTGGGCGAGACCGTGGGGGGCGCCGTGCTCGCGCTGGATGACGTGACCGACGTGACCCAGGCGGCCCGGGTGCTGGCCTGGGGCGAGATGGCCCGACAGGTGGCGCACGAAATCAAGAATCCGCTCACGCCGATCCGCCTTGGGGTGCAGCACCTGCAGCGTGTCCACCACGATCGGCCGGAGCAGTTTGATGGCGTGCTGGACAACACGGCCACGCGGATCCTTGCCGAGATTGACCGGCTGGATACCATCGCCAGGGCGTTCAGCCGTTTTGGTTTGCCGGGAAGTGAGCAGGTCGGCCTAGAGCCGGTGGATCTCGGGGCCGCCGGGCGTGAGGTGGCCGCCCTGTACCGGCTGGTGGATGAGGGGGTCACGGTGCAGGTGGACGCGCCTCAGCCGGTGCGTCATCCGGCTCGGCTCCATGAAGTGAAGGAGGTGCTCGGCAACCTGCTGGAGAACGCCCGCAATGCGGGCGCCCGGCAGGTCGTGATCCGTGTCGCGGGGACGGGTGTGGACGTTGTGGATGACGGGCAGGGCATCAGCCCCGCGCAGTTACCACGCCTGTTCGAGCCCAAGTTTTCGTCGACCACGAGCGGTGCCGGATTGGGATTGCCGATCGTGCGCCGGCTGGTGGAAGGGTGGGGTGCCCGGGTCATGGCCACCAGTGCCCCTGGGCGAGGCACGACGATCACGATTCGCTGGGGGGGGCTGCCGCTCCCATCGGACGACATGGGGGGAATTGCGCAGTTGGAACGGAAGTAGCATCCTCATGGCGGGCGGAAACTCGCCCCACCCATCCAGCGGCTCCAGGGACGGACGCTGGCGTACGGCCTGAGTTCTGCATTTTCGGTCGTACGCGATCAAATTCGCGACACGGGCGCCGTCCCCTAAGGAGCCCCCATGAATCCCGAGCCGGTCCCCCAGGATCTCATCGCCGTCCACGACCTCCTGAGGGAAACCCTTGCCACAGCAAGGGATAACGGGGCTCCATTCAGCTACGGAGCCGCCGTATTCCCCCGGACCGGGCGGTTCGGGGCCCCGGTCTTTGGGGTCGCCACTAGTGGCGGGGAGTCCACAGTCCTGACCTACCGGATGCTACAGTCCCTGGTCGAGCTGCCGGTCTACCTCTCCGGGCGCATCCCGGCAACGATCCGGGAAGGACTCTCCTACGGACCCCCTCGGGTCATCCCGGTGGCGCTCCTCGATCAGCCGGTGCTGCGGATCGGATTCACGTGCATCATCGGCGCAAACCGGGATGACCTGGACCGGACCCAGCCATTGGAAACCAGCGTGTTCGCCGGTGACCTGACGGCACCGCTGATCCTGTTGCTCGACGCGCGTCCAGATGGATGGCCCCACTAGGGCCGGCAGAAGACGGTGGAATGGGTGTGGTCGGAGCGCCGGGTGCCAGCCCGGCGCTTCGTTTTTTTGGGGTCCCTCACAGTGGGAATCGATACCCGGTGCTCGGGGCGGAGTGGCCACTATGGGGCTGATCCATTCCGGGAGTTTCATGCTTGCCCGCACGCGGTCGGCGGCACTGATCGGCATTGATGCCTGTGTGGTGGATGTGGAGGCAGACCTGACCAACGGCCTGCCCTCGTTTGCCACCGTCGGCCTGCCTCAGGGCGCGGTCAAGGAGGGGCGGGAGCGGGTCAGCGCTGCCATCGTCAACGCCGGCTTCGCGGCGCCACTCAAGCGCACCACGATCAACCTCGCCCCGGCGGACATCAAGAAGGACGGTTCGGGATTCGACCTTCCCATCGCCATCGCCATTCTCGCGGCCAGTGGACAACTCCCCGCCACCCCGCTGGAGGATGTGCTGCTGGTGGGGGAACTCGGTCTGGAAGGCGCGCTCCGTCCGGTGCGCGGCGCCCTCTCCATCGCGCTGGCCGCCCGCGCGGCGGGCCTGGGCACCCTCATCCTGCCGGCCGCCAATGCACCGGAGGCGGCGGTGGTCGAAGGAGTCAGGGTGATCGGTGCCCGCAGCCTGGGAGAGGTCGCCCGTCATCTCACCGGAGAGGCGCCGCTGGGTCCCACCGCGGCAGATCCGGACTCCCTGCAAACGGGGCCGTCGGCGCTCCTGCTGGATCTGGCCGATGTCCGGGGACAACCTGCCGCCAAACGGGCGCTCGAGGTCGCGGCGGCCGGCGCCCACAACCTCCTGCTCATCGGTCCGCCCGGGGCGGGGAAGACCATGCTGGCCCGGCGCATGCCAACGATTCTTCCCTCGCCGACGCTGGAGGAGGCGCTGGAGACCACTCGCATCCACAGCGTCGCCGGATTGCTGGTGCCCGGAAGCTCGCTGCTGGCGGCCAGGCCGTTCCGCGCACCGCATCACTCGGTCAGCGATGCCGGTCTGATCGGCGGTGGCTCGGCCCCCCGGCCGGGAGAGGTCAGCCTGGCCCACGGAGGAGTGCTGTTCCTTGACGAGTTGCCGGAATTCCGCCGCAACGTGCTGGAGGGACTGCGGCAACCAATGGAAGACGGTGTGGTGACATTGAGCAGGGCGGCCATGACCCTCACCTATCCCGCCCGGTTTACGCTGGTGGCGGCCATGAACCCCTGCCCCTGCGGGTACAACGGGGATCCGGTCCGTGACTGCCGCTGTGATCCGGGACTGGTGGAACGGTATCTCTCGCGGGTTTCGGGCCCCCTCCTGGATCGGATCGATCTGCAGCTGCGCGTCCCGGCCGTCTCCATCATCGAGTTGTCGGGAGAATCGGTGGAGGAGCCCAGTGCCCGGATTCGCGAGCGGGTGGAAGCGGCCCGGGCTCGTCAGCGGGTTCGCTTCCGGTCCCACGGGGGCCTGCATGCCAATGCCCACATGGGGCCGCGCGAGCTACGCCGCTTCTGCGGCCTCGACGCTGCTGCGGAAGAACTCCTGCGCGTTGCGCTCACCCGGCTGGGACTGTCGGCACGGGCCTACCACCGGGTGCTCAAGGTGGCCCGGACCATCGCCGACCTGGCCGGAGCGGACGTCGTGGGCGTGCCACACCTCAGTGAGGCAATTCAGTACCGCTGCCTCGATCGGCAGCTCCGGATCGCCGCACCGGCCTGACCGGGGGATGTCAGACTGCAACCCCGTAAGGGACCGGCCGGTGGCCTTCGTCTTGCGTGGGTTGGGGTCGGATACACATCTTGGAATCACGGTCGCGGGTTCCCGGAGCCAGACATGACGGCAGTGCTGCTGGGCGGAGCCAAACTTCTCCTCATCGTCCAATCCGCCACCTCGGTGATCCAGGGGACGGTGCGGACGGTCGAATCGGGCCATCCGCTCGCGGCGGCGGTGGTCGCGCTGCCAGACCTGGGGCGGAGCACCGTGACCGATTCCCTGGGGCGCTATCGCCTAGAGCTGCTCCCCGAGGGGGCCCACCGGATCACCGTTCACCTCATCGGCTACTCCGCGCACACTTTGGTGGCGCTCCTGCCTCCGGGGGCCACGCTGGAGATCGACGTCGCCCTCCGGGCCCAACCGGTGGAACTTCCGGAGATCGTTTCACGCGGCGCCCTCGGCGGCGAGAACGCGGTCACCATCGCCGATACCTCCCACGACAATCTGCGGGTTTCCACGGACCGCCTGGCCACGCATCCGCTCCTGCCGGAGCCGGATGTTCTCCTGGCGCTCAGCGGCGGAGCCGTGGCGATCCAGCCGGAGTCGCCCAGCGGACTCCAAGTGCTCGGGGGAGCAGCCGACCAGACGGCCTACCTGCTCGACGGCATTCCAGTGTTCAGTCCCTATCACTCCGTCGGAACCTTCGGCGGGTGGAACCCCGACGCGCTGTCGCAGCTGAGCCTCGCCTCCACCGCGCCGTCGCCCTCGGCCCCGGGATCCATCGGCGGGGCGATCAGCGGGGAGACGCGGGATCCCGGCGGGCAGGTGCGCGCCAGGGGGAGCGTCAGCACCTCGCAGGCCCGGGTGACCGTCGACGGTCCGCTGGGCATCGCCAATGCCGGATACCTGCTGAGCCTGCGATCGGGATTCTCCGATCTGCGGTCCCCGAAGCAGGAAGGTGACTATCTCCGCGGCGGGACCAGCGATTGGCTGGCCAAACTGCAGCTGCCGGTGCTCGGTGGGAGCGCCCGGCTGGTGGGATACGGCAACGCCAACGGTTTCAGTGCCGCGACCCTGGCCGGCGGGCCGGGAGTGGCCCCGGGACTGGGTCCGAGAAACCAGTTTCACTGGGACGCCACCTCCCTTGGCGGAGTGTGGGCGAGGGACGTCGCTTTGGGTGAGGTCCGCATCCAGGGCTGGCGGGCCTCCTCCGATGCCGGGGCCACCTGGTCGGCGGAACAGGGGAATGTCGCGCTCCGTGCTGCTCGCCGGGACTGGGGTTTGTCCGCCCGCCTCACCCGGCGCCGTCGCGCCACCACGACCCTCGTGGGTGTCCGGGTCGAACAGAGCCTGACCACCTACCTGCTGGCATATGATTCCGCCACCCAGGCCGGCACCAGGCTCCAGGCCCGTACCCCGGCGGCCACCGGGTTCGTGGAGCAGGCCCGGCCACTCGGTGATCGTTTCCGCCTGACTCTGGGCACTTCCATAGTGAACGGAGGCGGCGGACTCCACCTGAGTCCCCGCGCGGTGCTTCGGTGGAGCGCCAGTGATGCCCTGACCGTCACCAGCAGCTACGCCCGGCTGCACCAGCTGGTGCAGTCACTCCGGAATCCTGAGTCGGTGGTGAGCAACATCTTTCCAGTAGATCTGCCACTCGGCGCGGGAGCCGGGACAGCGCCGGTGGCCAAGAGCGACGTGCTCGGTCTGGCGGCAGGCTTCCGGCCCAGCCCGGGCCTCCACGTCGGGGCCCAAGCCTACCTGCGCTATTCGAGCGGCCTCCTGCTGGTGGCGCCACAGAGCGGCGAGCCGTTCGCCATTGACGGGTTCCAGACCGGCACCGGCAGGGCCCGCGGCATCGCTGTGGAGGCGGAGTTGAGTCGTCCGCGGTTCTGGCTGATCTCGCGATACAGCTGGCAGTCTTCCCGGCTCTACTACGGGTCCGGCAGCTATGTCCCCGCGGGCGCTTCGACCCACTCCCTGGAAACCGGGCTCACCCTGCTTCCGACCCGAACGACCTCGATCCGGGTGGGCGGCACCGCGCTTTTCGGGCGGCAGGCGACTGCGGTCGCCAACGGACTCGAATGGGAAGCCTGCAACCTCCGGGACCAGGGATGTGAATTCGGGGGCAATCCCAATCATCGCGGAGAGGTCCTGGGGGGCACCTCGCTGCCGGCTTACCTTCGCGTGGACCTGAGCGTCCGCCAGCAGTGGTCGTTTGCCGCCGCGGGGCGCCGGACTACCATGGCGGTCTTCGGCACCTTCACCAACCTCCTCGGGCGAGAGAATCTCCTGACCTACGCACGTAACCCCACGACCGGCCAACGGACCCGGATCACCATGCGACCCCCCGCGCCCCTGGTGGCGGGGCTCGAATGGCAGTTCTGAGACCCCAAGGCTCCCCCCTGTCACAAACCGGTACGCTGGTGGGTTCCTTCCAGTGAGCATTCCGCGGGACTCGTCTCGCCCTCGCGCCCAGGCGTGCGGGCCAGGGTAACAGGGAGGGGCCCGCTGTCCCAGACTTCGCCGTCCAATGAGGAGCTGTTCGCCAGCCTGTTTCAGGCGAATTTCCCGCGGCTGTTCCGGTTCCTGGATCGGCTCACCGGGGAACCCGATCTTGCGGCCGACCTGGCCCAGGAGGCCTTCGTGAAGCTGTACAGCCGCGGCGCCCTCCCCGACCGTCCGGAGGCATGGCTCGTGACCGTCGCCCTGAATCTGCTGCGCAACGCAAAGTCCACGGCGCGCCGTCACGTCCGGTTGCTGACTCCCGCGCGTGCGGAGGGCGCCCATTCGGATCCCGGTCCCGCCCCCGACCAGGCCGCCGAGGCCGAGGCGGCACGGCAGCGCGTCCGGGCCACCATCGACCGGCTGCCCGAACGGGAGCGCGAACTGCTCCTGCTGAGCGCCGAGGGCTACAGCTATCGCGACATGGCCGCCACGCTGGAGTTGAACGAGGCCAGTGTGGGGGTCCTGCTGGCACGCGCCAGGGCGGCGTTTCGCGCGTTGTATGGAGGAGCCTCCGATGCACCTCACTGAGGAGGAGATTCAGCGGCTGGTGGATCGACAGCTCCCCGAGGATAGCCGGCGGACGCTGGAGCAGCATGTCGGCCAGTGCCCGGAGTGCCAGGTCCGGCTGGAGATCGCCCGGCGGGAAACGGCGGAGATCCTGGCCCGGCTGCGGATGGTGGACCATCCCGTGCCCAGCGTGACCGCCACGCGGGTGATTCGGCGGGCCGGGCGAACCCGTCCGACCTACGTACGCTGGGCCGCGGCGATGCTGCTCACCTTCGGGCTTGCCGGTGTTGCCTATGCCGCCCCCGGCTCTCCCTTGCCAGGCTGGATCCGGACGCTCGCGGTCTGGGTCGGTGCGACATCCGTGCCGGTGGCGGACCCAGTCGCGGCTCTGCCGGCTCCGGTGCCGCCCAGTGCGGGGATTGCAGTGTATCCCGGCGAGCGGCTCGCGATCCTGTTTCAGTTCGGGGCCCACCGGGGCAGCGTACACATTTCCCTGACCCAGGGCCAGGAAGTCGTGGTGCGCGCGGCGTCCGGCGCAGCCGGCTTCACCGCCGGAGCCGGTCAGATCACGGTAGAGGGCAGAACGGATACCACCACCTTTGAGGTGCAGATTCCCCGCAGCGCTCCCAGGGTGGAAGTCCTGCTTCGCGGGCGTCGTATTTTTCTCAAGTCCGGCGGCAGCATCACCACCGCTGCGACGGCCGAGGCGGATGGCGCATACCTTCTCCCCCTGGATCCGTGACCCCGGGAGGCGGTGTGGTGCGGGCTGCCGCCGCCTCGCCCTATCGCGTTCCGCAGGCGAAGGGTACCTTCGGGAGGCTTTTCTTCCCCAAGGTCATCCGTGCGACTCCGATACCCGGCAGCCCTGGCCCTGCTTCCAGCGCTCCTGGCCTGCACCCCCCTGGGACTCTGGGTCTACGAGGATCCCTCGATGGCGTTGCGGGAAGCGACCACGGTCCGTTTCCACGGGGACTCGCTGCTTAGCAGCGACTCGCTGGAGCTCGTCCTGGTCGGGTGCAACCTGAACGACTATGACCTGACCGGGGAAAACGTGCGCAGCCGGCTCGCCATCAACGGAGAGACCGTTGCAGAGGGGGTGACGGACCGGCGAATTCTGCTGGCTACGCGGGATACCAGCAGATTCACCGTGCTGTTGCCGCTGTCGGGCGTCATGCGGACCGTGGATGGCAGTCCCCGGCAATTCGACCTGCTCGTGGCGAGCGTCGTGCGGACTCCGCTGGGGGCGCGGGACTTGAGCTACAGCCTGCGCGGCCAGGTGCAGCGCACCGGCGACATTCTGGCCTGGCGCGTAGATGTGGGCCACAGCTGCCGGCCGGGCGCCTCGGCGCTTCCCAATCAATTCGAACGCTCGGTGCCGATCGACCTCCGGCACGACTAGCACCCACCCGCCTCGCGGGCCGGCGCCCGCCGCACCAACGCTCCGCTCGGTCAGGCCGTCAAGGTTCCGCCGCCCTCGTCAGGCGGTCGCGAATCGCGTCCCACGCCGATCCCGGCGGGGGACGCTCGGCCAGGATCAATGCCGCTCGCCCCGCATCCAGCCGATGCAGGGCGGCGTAGAGTTCGCGCGCGTATTCCTCCGGCGAATCCGGCATGACCACCACCTGGTCCACGCCCATGGGACGGGAATCGCGCACCAGGGCCGCGACCCGTCCACCGGTGGCCCGGCAACGGGTCACCGCCTCGAGCCGGGACACGTCCTCCCCGAGATCGTACAGGCGGAGCGGGGCAACGGGGGAGTAGTGCCGCTCCAGCATCCCGGGAGAGGGCCGTGGCGCCGCGGCCCCCCTCGGGGGACCCGCCAGCACCACAGGCCCGATCAGGGCTTCGAGGTCTTCCTGGCTCACCGCCCCGGGCCGCAGCAGGACGGGGTGCGACTGGGAGAGATCCAGCACCGTTGACTCGATCCCCACCTCGCTGGCGCCGCCATCCAGAATCAGTGGCACCCGGTTGCCCAGGCTCTCGGCCACGTGGAGGGCGGTGGTCGGGGAGACCTCGCCCGAGCGATTGGCGCTGGGAGCGGCGAGCGGAAGCGCCGACGCGCGAAGCAGGGCGAGCGCGACCGGGTGCGCGGGGATTCGGATCGCCACGGTATCCAGCCCGGCGGTGACCGCGTCCGGAACGGCTGGGCGCCTCGGAAGGACCAGGGTGAGCGGGCCTGGCCACCAGCGCTGACTGAGCCGCTCCGCCGCATCAGGCCAGGTGCGCGCCAGGAGGGCGGCTCCGGCGCGATCGGCCACATGCACGATCAGGGGATTCCACCCCGGGCGGCCCTTGGCGGCGTAGATCCGGCCCACCGCCTCGGGATCGAGGGCATTGGCGCCCAGGCCGTACACCGTTTCCGTGGGGAAGGCGACCAGCTGCCCCGCGTGCAGCAACTCGGCGGCCCGGCGGAGGACCGCCGGGTCGGGGTGGGTGCGGGACACGCGGACCAGGTGGGCGGAGGTCATTCGTCGCGCGGCCGCCGCCGCTCCTGTTTGCGGGCGGAGCGGACTCGCTTCTCCTGAAGACGACGTTCCTTTGAGCCTCGCGTGGGCCGGGTGGGGCGCCGGACCTTCCGGACGGCCAGCGCGCCCGCCAGCACCGCCCGAAACCGCGCGATCGCGGCATCCCGGTTCCGGCTCTGGCTCCTGGTCTCCGACGCGACCAGCCGGAGCTTGCCGTCCTCGGTCAGGCGGTTGGCGAGCGCCGTGAGCACCCGTTCCCGCTGTACCGGTGTCAGGCTGGGACTGGCGGCGGCATCCCACCACAACTCGACGCGGGTCGACGAGGTGTTGACATGCTGGCCGCCCGGCCCGCCCGCCCGGGTGGCGCGGAAGCTCAGTTCCGCCACTGGAATGCGGACGGTGGCAGTGACCTTGATGGCGGCGGGCGCGGGCATAAGGGAAGTCTGTCCGGTTCGCCGGCGAGGTGGAAGCCCGCGGGCCAGCGGGGTGTTACGTTACCGCCATGGCCAGTTTGCCCCAGCTCGAAGCCCACCTCCGCTCGTACGGCCGCGTCCTGCTGGGATTCTCCGGCGGAGTCGATTCGACCCTGCTCGCGGTGGTCGGTGCACGGGCGCTGGGTCCCTCGCGATTTCGTGCCGTGATCGGCCGCAGCGCCTCCTACCCTGAAGTCCAGTACCAATCGGCGCTCCGCCTGGCGGAGGAGTTCCGGATACCGCTCACCGAACTGGATACGCACGAACTCGACGATCCGGTCTACCGAGCCAACGCTCCCGACCGGTGCTACGCCTGCAAGCGCGAACTCTGGTCCCGGTTAGGGGTGCTCGCCTCGGCCGAGGGCTTCGAGACGATCATGGATGGTACCAATGCGGACGACCTTGGCGAGCACCGGCCCGGCCTCCGAGCGGCGGCGGAGCGCGCGGTGCGCTCACCCCTGGCGGAGCTGGGCTGGACCAAGGCCGAGGTCCGTTCGGCGGCGCGCGACTTGGACCTGCCCATCTGGGACGCGCCGGCGGCCCCCTGCCTCTCCAGCCGGATCCAGTACGGAATCGAGGTCACTCCGGCGCGCCTGCGGCAGGTCGAGGATGCCGAGGCGTGGCTTCGGAGCCTGGGTGTGACCGGGGACTTGCGGGTCCGCCACCGGGGGGAGCACGCTTCCATCGAGGTGAATCCGGAAATGCAGCCGCTGCTGCGCCACCAGTGGGAGGTCGTGACCGATCGGCTGAGCCGCCTCGGTTTCTCCGGGGTCGCGCTCGATGCGGGGGGCTATCGCCGGGGCGCGCTCGTCGCCGAGTTGCCAACGCTCGGACGCTGATGCGGCTGTTCGCCGGCATTCCGGTTTCCGGCTCGGCGGAAACAGAACTCACCAGTGTGCTGGGACGGCTGAGAACGCATGACTGGCCGGTGAACTGGGTGCGGGCGGAGGGCCTGCACCTCACTGTCAAGTTCCTGGGTGAGGTCGCGGAGGATCGTCTTGCGGCGCTGGAAAACACTCTGGTGCGGGCGGCGGACGGCACTGGAACGCTGCAGGTCCGGTGCACCGAGTTGGGGGCATTCCCCAGTCTGGCGCGCCCGCGGATCCTGTGTGCTGGCTTGGACACCGAGGCGGCCCTCGAGTTGCTGGTGGATCGGGTTGAGCGGGGGTGTGCCGGCCTCGGGTTCCCATTGGAGGGCCACCCGCACCGGCCGCATGTCACGCTCGGGCGGGTGCGGCAGGAGGGCAGGCTGCCGGCGGGGGCGGGAGCGCTGCTCTCGGCTGAACGGCTGGTTGGGAACTTCACCGCCGAACGCCTCGTCCTGTATCGGAGTTACCCGGGCGCGGGTGGTTCGCGCTTCGAGACGTTGTTGACCTTTCCTCTCGGAAAATGATGCGGCTCTGGATCCTCCCTTTTCGTCTCGCGGGCCTCCTGGTGCTGGCGCTGCTCCTGAGCGGTGCGTGGCTTTTCCGGGCCGACCTGCTGGGCTACATCCGTCCGCAGGTGTCCCGAGTCCGGGATTCGTACGACGCCTGGGGCGCCCCAAGCCGGGTCGGTCCTGGTCGTGGCCAGAATACTGCTCATCGCGGTGCAGGGGCTCCCCGGCGTCCCGGCAGTGCGGTCACCACGCCCCGGGTCACCGAACTCGAGGCCGCCCGCGACAAGGTCGACAGCATGCACGGCTGGGCTGCCGACTCGGTGATCCTGTCGGCCCGGGAGATGGCATCGTTGCTCGAGGCCGGCCTCCCACCGGAGGCGCGGGAACGCCTGGATTCGATTTCCATCACGCTGGCCGCGGACCGGGTCACGGTGAGCGGGCGCCTGGAAACCACCCATATCCCACGGGAAGCGCTCGGGCTGCTGGCGGGCGCCCTGGCCCCATGGGAGGCTGTCCGCGGCTCGGGGGCAGTGGTCGCGACCGGCCCGGGCCGGGCCGAGTGGCGGGTGGATGCCCTGACGCTTCGCGGCTTCACCCTTCCGGCGGAGGCCAGCCGGATGCTGGTTTCCCAGGCACTGCCCGGCGTAAGGGATGGCGCCATTCCGTTTTCGCTTCCGGAAGGCATTGCCCGACTCCGGGTGCGCGCCACCGGGGTGACGATGTACCGGGAGCACCGGTGAAGAGCCGTATCCTGATCGTGGATGACGAAAAGGGCGTCCGAGCCGCCCTCCGGCAGATGCTGGAATTCGATGGCTACGAGGTCCGCGAGGCCGCCTCCGGCGGTGAGGCGCTCACCCTGTACCCCGAGGTCCGGCCGCATCTGGTTTTTCTCGACGTGAAGATGGCCGGGCTCGACGGGCTCGATACCCTGACCCGCCTCTGCGATCTCGATCCCGCGGCCGTGGTGGTCATGATCTCCGGCCACGGGACGATCACCACCGCCGTCGAGGCGACCCGCCGGGGGGCATTCGACTTCCTGGAAAAGCCGCTCGACACCGACCGGACGCTGGTGACCCTCCGCAATGCCCTGCAGCGAGGCAGCCTCTCCGGAGAAAACGACCGGTTCCGCCGGGAGGCCGCCGGGCGCTACGCCATGGTGGGCGACTCGTCGCCGCTGCGGCTGGTCCGGGACACCATCGCCCGGGTCGCGCCGACGACGGGTCGGGTGCTCATCATGGGGGAGAACGGCACCGGGAAGGAGCTGGTGGCCCGCGCCGTGCACGAGGGCTCTCCCCGGCGGTCGCAACCGTTCATCGAAGTGAACTGCGCCGCCATTCCGGCGGAGCTGATCGAGAGCGAGTTGTTCGGGCACATGAAGGGGTCGTTCACCGGGGCCGGCACCGACCGGGAAGGGAAGTTCGAGCTGGCGGACGGCGGGACCCTCTTCCTGGATGAAATCGGCGACATGTCGCTTTCGGCTCAGGCCAAGGTGCTGCGCGCGCTGCAGGAGGGGGTCATTACCCGGATTGGCGGCGCCAAGTCCATCCAGGTGGACGTCCGGGTGGTGGCGGCGACCAACAAGAATCTCGAAGCCGAGATCGCGGCGGGCCGCTTCCGTCAGGACCTCTTCTATCGGCTGAACGTCGTGCCGATCACCGTCCCGCCTCTGCGGGAGCGCCGCGAGGACATCCCGGCGCTGGTGGACCATTTCCTGCACGACCTCAAGCCCGGACAGGGGGCGACGGGAAAGCGCTTCGACGCGCCGGCAATCGAACTGCTGAAACGCCGTGCCTGGCCTGGCAATGTCCGGGAGCTGCGTAACGCCGTGGAACGCCTGCTGATCCTCACCACCGGCAAAACCGTGACCGGGGCGGACGTGGCCCGGCTGCTCGGTCCGAGCGCAGGGGGCGGAGGCGACGACGCTCCCAGCGCGGAGGACCTCGCGGTGTCGGCCAGCGCCGAAAGCTACGAGGCCTTCCGCGATGCGACGGACCGGAGGTTCCTTCAGGCCAGACTGGCGGAGCATGGCTACAACGTGACCGAGACCGCCAAGGCCCTCGGGTTGCCCCGCTCCAATTTTTACAAGAAGGTCGTGAGCCTCAAACTGGACACCAAAGGGCCATGAGCGACAAGCCGCGCGACTGGGACAAGGAACTCGCCGACATCGACAAGCTTGTCGCGAAGGGTGGCCCCGGTGCGCCCGGGCCAGTCCGGGCCACGCGGGGCGGGGCTGCCCTGCCGGCGGCGACGGGCGGCCGCTTCAGCGGCCTCACCACGTGGCTCCGGGTGGGGCTCGGACTGCTGCTGGCGGTCGCCATCACCCAGTGGCCCTATCCGAGCGCCTGTGGTTTCAATCTGCTGGTGTATCTCGGTGCGATCACGACCGTCTCCGTGGCCGGGCTCTGGAGCGCCATCACCTCCTGGCAGCGGCGGCTGGGCGCGGCGCACGCGCTGTCGCTGCTGGTGCTGCTGTGGGGGCTGGTGCTGGCGGCCCGTGAATTGCTCCCCCGAGTCGGATACGCCGCCCACCATCGGACCTGGACCTGTGTCGCTGGAGTGGAGGCTCCGTGATCCGCATGGCAGACCGCTTGCGCTCATTTTTCGGGTCGGCTAAGGTTCCTGCAGAGGCTCCTACCTGCCTGCAGTGAGGCCACTTTACATGCGTCCCATGCGAGTCGGCACCGGTAAGCGCGGCACCACGTCATTCGACGAGGGCTCGCTCGACCAGTACCTCCGGGAGATCAGCCGGTATCCGCTGATCAACCAGGAGGAGGAAGTGTCGCTCGCCAAGCGCATCCGGACGGGAGAAGCGGAAGCCCTCGACAAGCTGGTCCGCAGTAATCTCCGCTTCGTGGTGTCCGTTGCCAAGAAATACCAGAACCAGGGCGTGTCCCTTTCCGACCTGATCAACGAGGGCAACCTCGGCCTGATCCGCGCGGCCCACAAGTTCGATGAGACCAAGGGCATCAAGTTCATCTCCTATGCGGTCTGGTGGATTCGCCAGGCCATCCTGCAGGCGCTGGCCGAGCAGAGTCGCATCGTGCGGGTGCCCCTCAACCGGGCCGGGACGCTGCACCGCATCGGCAAGCGCTCCGCCGCCCTGCTGCAGGAGCTGGGACGGGAGCCGACCCCGGCGGAAATCGCCGAGGGGATGGATATCACGATCGAAGAGGTGCAGAAGACCCTCTCCATCAGCCAGAATCACCTCTCCCTGGACGCGCCGCTCACGCCGGGGGAAGACAACAAGCTCCTCGACTATCTCCCCGACACCCAGAATGCCGGTCCCGACGCGGACACCTTTGAAAAGGCCCTGACCGAGTCCATCGAAGAGGTCCTCCGGACGCTCAAGGAGCGCGAGGCCCGGATCCTCCGGCTGTACTTCGGTCTGGATGGTCCCGAGCCGATGACGCTGGAGGAGATCGGCAGCCTGCTCGGCATCACCCGCGAGCGGGTGCGCCAGATCAAGGAGAAGGCCCTCACCCGGCTGCGTCACGTCAGCCGGGCCAGGGCCCTGGAGACCTTTCTCTCGTAGCCTCCCCGCCGGAGACCTACGCGCCGCGGAGGATCCGCTCCACCTGCTGGAACTCGACCAGAAACGCATCGTGCCCGTACGGCGTCGCGATCTCCTCATAGCGCGCTCGGGCGCCACCCCGCCCATACGCCTGGACCCAGCCCGCCACCTCGGCCGCGTAATACAGGATGTCGCTGTCAATACCGACCCCGATGATCTCCTCGACCGCGTGGGCCGTGTGGCGCCCGGCCTTGACGAAGTCGCCCACGTCATGGAGATCCATGGCCTGCATGAGCGTGGTGTAACATCGGGCGTCGAACCGATCCACCAGCTTCTGCCCGTGCCGCCTCAGGTAATGCTCCACATCGAACCGGCCCGGCGTCCGCGTCTGCCGTCGCCCAAAGCGGTCCTCGAATTCCAGCTGGGAGCGATAGGTGATCATCGCGATGGCACGTGCGGCGGCCAACCCCGCCACCGGGCCTTGCCCGGGGGGATAACGGCCGGCTTCCCAGGCCCCGTCCGCTTCGATGGCCAGCCGCTGGGCGGCGTTCCAGGCGATGGACTGAGCCGAGGCCCGGGCCGGCGCCGCAAAGACCACGAGCCGTTCGATTGGAACCGGAGTCAGCAGCCCCCACTGCAGGGCCACCATGCCGCCGAGGGAGCCGCCGGTCGCCAGGGCGAGACGGGAGATGTCGAGGTGCGCGAGGAGCGGGATGTGTGCCCGCGCCAGATCCGTCGTGGTCAGCAGCGGAAAGCTCCCGTCGCTCACCTCGCGGGGGCCGGAAGAGCCGTAACAGCTCCCCAGCAGGTTGGCGGCGATCACCGGGTGCCGGGAGGTGTCCAGCGCCCGGCCCGGCCCGATGAGCGGCCCCCACCAGCGGTCCGCCTCGGCGCTGCCGGTCAGCGCGTGAAAGATGAGAATCGCCCCGTTAGTGACGCCCAGCGCCGGATCGCCGAACACCCGGTAGTACAGCCGGGCATCCGGGATCAGGCCGCCCCGCTCGGGCCGGAACGGGCCGAGCGGGAGCGTGCCGGCGAGCGCCTCGACGGGGGCCAGGCTCGTCATCCGGGGTGGCCGCCAGACGCGGGTTGGCCCACCTCATGGAGCTGCCCCGAGTGCACGTCGTAAATGAAGCCGTGGACCGGCGTGCCGGGCTCGAGCAACGGCGACCCGGCCAGGAACTGCACGTCGTCACGGACGCTCTGCTCCAGGTCTGCGAAGGGAAGGAAGTCAATGCCGCTCGCGTCCGCCGACAGGTCGGCACGTACCCTGGCGTGCAGGTCGGCGTTGGTGAACGTCAGCATGCCGCAGTCGGTGTGATGAATCAGGGCGATCGCACGGGTATTGAGCAGCCGCTGGGAGATCACCAGCGACCGGAGCGCCTCCGTGGCGCGTCCCCCCGCGTTCCGGATGACGTGGGCGTCGCCTTCGGCCAGTCCGAGAATGCGCGCCGGATCGATGCGCGCGTCCATGCAGGTGACCACCGCCACTTTCCTGGCCGGCGGCAGCGGGAGCAGGCGTGGCGGACGGGTCTGGCTGTACTTGCGGCTGGCGCTCACCAGCTGTGCGATGACGGACATGGCGTTACCCTCGGGTAGAGTGGTCAGATATCAGCAGGCAGTTCACGATGCGCGGCGTGCCGTGTCGCGACATCGTGGTTCGCCCTGGACCACCACCCGGTGCAGGGTCTTCAGGACATCGCTGGCCAGTGGTGCGGGGGCCTGAACCTGAAATCCGTGGGTCCACTCCTCCAGGGTCACGTCGGCGAGGCCAGTGGCCTGGAGTTCCGCCGCCAGCGCGAGACGGTGGTGCCCGCCGAGATCAGTCGGCGTCACTCCCAGGACGCTCACCGTGACCGGAAGCTGGTCCTTCGGCAGGAAGGTCGTGGCCCGAAGGGTCGGGTTGGGGAGGACCGCATCGTGCACCAGCGACTCCGCCCGGTCCCCATCCAGGGACCAGAACTCGAGTTGCAGGCGGTACCGTTCCGCCAGATCGGCCGCATCCGGATGGAGCACCCGGGACCCTGCCCGGGTCAAAGCGGTGAGAAAGTGGTGAGGGGCTTCCCGGATCGCGGTGGTGTGAGACACCAGTTTCGGGTCCGCCGTCCGGATTCCCGGAGCTTCCTTGATGAACCGGACCGCGCTCGCCTCCAGGGCCACCGCCAGGGCGACCGCGGAGATGTCGGACCCGCCCCGGCCCAGCGTTGCGACCCGACCCCGGCGCCAGCCCTGAAACCCGGTGACCACCGGCACCACCCCGGTGGCCAGCAGCTCCTCGATGCGCTCGGTGTGGATCTGCTCGATGCGCGCTTCGCCGTGCTCCCCCACGGCGAGCACCCCCGCCTCCCGGGCATCCAGCGAGACCGCCGGGACGCCCAGTTCATTCAGGGCCAGCGCCAGCAGGGAGGCGGAAACCACCTCTCCGCTGGCCAGGGCGCGCTCCGCTTCCTCCTGTGCCGGGGAGCTTCCGGCGTCGGCCGCTCCCCGGTCGGGCCGGGCCGCCGTGCGCACCTCGGAGATGAGGTCCAGCAGATGGTCCGTGACGCCCCGCCGGGCACTGGCCACGACCACGATCGGACCTGCGGCGACCCAGCGGGCCAGCCGGCCCGCCTGGGCCACGATCCGCGCCGGCGACGCGAGCGCATCGCCACCGAGCTTGACCACCAGCGGTGCGGTCATCCGGCGGCTCCGACCGTGGCGCGCGTGGTCGTGGCCCCGGGCGCCGCGCCGAGCGCCTGATCCAGGTCGGCGATGAGGTCACGTACGTCTTCCAGCCCGGCCGAGATCCGGACCAGTTCCGGGACCACGCCGGTGGCCCGCTGCTGCTCCACGCTGAGCTGTTCGTGGGTGGTCGAGGCGGGGTGAATGATGAGCGACTTCGCGTCGCCTACATTGGCGAGCAGCGAATACAGCTTGACCCGGTCGATCAGTGCGCGGGCGGCCGTGGTTCCCCCCTTTACGCCGAAGGTGAGCACCCCCCCGAATCCGCCCTCGAGATAGCGGCGGGCGTTCTTGTGCTCGGGATGGCTCTCCAGCCCGGGGTAGGACACCCAGTCCACCCGCTCGTCCTGGTCCAGCCAGCGGGCCAGGGCCAGGGCGTTTTCCGAGTGGCGCTTGATGCGCAGCGGCAGGGTCTCGAGCCCCTGCAGGAACAGGAACGCGTTGAACGGTGAGAGTGCCGGGCCCAGGTCGCGCAACAGCTGCACTCGCAGCTTGATGATGAAGGCCAGGTTGGCGAACGCCTCGGTGTACACCAATCCATGATAGGATGGGTCCGGGGAGGAGAACTCCGGAAAGCGGACCCGGGCCTGGGCGCTGGTCCAGTCGAAGGTCCCGGCATCCACGACCACGCCGCCGATCGCGGTCCCATGGCCGCCGATCCACTTGGTGGCGGAGTGCACGACGATGTCCGCGCCATGCTTGATCGGACGGCACAGCGTCGCCGCCCCGAACGTGTTGTCCACCACCAGCGGCACCCCCGCCTGGTGGGCGATCTCCGCCAGCGCATTCAAGTCGGCGACGTCGAGACGGGGATTGCCGATGGTCTCCAGGTACACCGCCCGGGTGCGGTCGTTGATGGCCGCCCGCACGCTGTCGAGGTTGTGAATGTCCACGAAGGTCGTGGTGATGCCCCACTTGGGCAGGGTATACGCGAACAGGTTGTAGGTGCCGCCGTACAGCGTCTGGGAAGAGACGATGTTGTCGCCGGCCTGGGCCAGGTTGAGGATCGTGAGCGTTTCCGCCGCCTGACCGCTCGCCACGCCGACCGCTGCGGCCCCGCCTTCGAGCTCCGCCACCCGCTTCTCGAAGACGTCGGTCGTGGGATTCATGATGCGGGTGTAGATGTTGCCGAACTCGCGGAGCCCGAAGAGGTTGGCCGCGTGCTCGGTGCTGTTGAAGACGTAGCTCGTCGTGGCGTAGATGGGCACCGCCCGCGCATTGGTGGCGGGATCGGGCACCTGGCCAGCATGAATGGCGACGGTATCGGGGTGGTACGACATCGGGAACGTCCTCTCGGTCAACGGTGGATGGGCGGTAGCCCGCATGCAAAAAAGGCCCGGTTCACGCTGGGTGAACCGGGCCGGGCGAGGTGTTCTGGTCTGCGGCGAACTACATGGGATCCGCCTGACCGACACGCGCGCTGGCGCAGTCCACCCCGCGGGGGGTGCACATGCACGCACAGCGACACATAATCGGGCAGCGCTTCATGACTGAAACGTTTCCCTCGGGTCGCGCGGTGGGATGCAAACAGAAACCCCCGCGGCCACGAGCGCGGGGGGTATCCCACGACTCTTTAGCTGTTTGGTTTGGGGTGACAACCCCCAGGCGGTAGCAAGTGGCCCTAAATCCATCCGCCGTACAACTGACCCCAAGGTAGGGAACCGGCCCGACGCCGTCAAGAGGGCAGGTCGCCCAAGTCCTCCAGGTCCTCCACGTTCCCCGCCTCACTGACCGGGTACAGGGCAACGCAGACGTAGCTCGACGGATGCTCCTTGAGCCAGGAGCGGAACGCGACCTGTTGCTGCAACGCCGCCTCCATCTCCGCCAGGTCTCGGCTCGACAGCGCCGGTGGGTGGGACCGTTTGTGGCGGTTCATTTCCACGATACTGGCGGACAGCAGGGATACCATGAGGTTCCGGTTGACGCACAGCTCGACCGGCATCAGCATGTTGACGCCGCGGGGCATCTGGGTCGGGCCGCGGAGGGCGCGGTCCTGGACCGGCGCTTCCCCGGAGTCGGTCAGTCCGGAGGCGAGAAGGTCGGGATTCCAGCTCTGCAACAGGTGGGAAATGCGATTCTTCATCCGGGACTCCTCGGGGGAAGGCTCTCCTCAGAGTCATCGGGCCGGGGCGATGAAAACTTGAGAGGGAGGGCTTAGATTCAGGGGCACGGTGCGTCGATGGTCATCCCTCACATCCCATTCCGCCATGGCCAGCAATCCCTCATTCGATATTTCCACCGGTGCGGACCTCCAGGAGGTTGATAACGCCGTCAACCAGACCCATAAGGAGATTGCCCAGCGCTACGACTTCAAGGGGACGAGCTGCACGGTGGACTTTGATCGCGACAAGGCCGAAATCCGGCTGTCGGCGGACGATGAATTCCGGATGGATCAGCTGCTGGACGTCCTCCGGGGCCGCCTTATCAAGCGGGGGGTGTCGGTCAAGAATCTCCAGACCGGGGATCTGGTGCACGGGGCCGGCACGTCGGTCCGGCGCACCCTGACCCTGACCCAGGGCATTCCCTCCGACGGAGCCAGGAAGATCGTCAAGGCGATCAAGGACCAGGGCTTCAAGAAGATCCAGGCCGCCATCCAGGGAGACGAAGTCCGGGTCACCGGACCCTCCAAGGACGATCTGCAGGCGGTCATGAGCTTCCTTCGCACCCAGGATTTCGAGATCGAGCTCAAGTTCGGCAACTACCGCGGATGAGTCGCCGGTCCGTTGCCCGGACCGGGCCGGCCGTCTGGCGCCGATGGGGTCGCCTGGCGCTCGTCGCCGGCACCCTCACCTGCAGCCCCGCCGAGCCGCCCCAGCCGCATCCGGTGGGCCTGGCGCCGGAGATCCGGATCGGCCTGGCCATCGGGGCCCCCCAACTGGAATTCGTTTCGGACAACGAACTGGAAGTGCGTGATGCCGAGGGCGCCCTGGTTCGGGTGATGCCGCCAGGTGCCGCGTGGAAGGCAAGCGCAACACTGCCCAGTCCGTTCTCGCTGTCCGCGCGCGGAGATGGCCGGGTCTCCATGAACGGCAGGCCGTTCCGGGGGCGGTTCTCCGTGGCGCGTGACCGGACCGGCCTCACCGCCATCAACTACGTCCCGCTCGAGGACTACCTGGTCAGTGTCGTGGCCTCGGAGATGGGGAGGCGGGACTCGAGCGAGGCCGAGGCGCTCCGGGCGCAGGCCATCCTGGCCCGGACCTATGCCATTCGCAACCTCGGAAAGCGGGCCAGCGAGGGCTTCGACCTCTATGCCACCGTGGTGGACCAGGTCTACAGCGGGCTCGGCGCCGAGTATCCCCTGGCGGCGTGGGCGGTAAGCGTCACGGCGGGGCAGGTACTGACCTGGCAGGGTGTGCCGATCGACGGGTTCTTCTTTTCCACCTGTGCCGGCCGGACCGCGGAGGGAACGGAGGTCTTCGCGGCCGCAGACCGGCCCTACCTCCAGTCGCAGCCGGATCTCGCCCCTGATGGATCCGCCTGGTGCCGGATCTCTCCCCGCTACCGCTGGCGTGAGGAGTGGAGTCGGGACCAACTCCGCACGGTCCTCCGCCAATCCCTGCCCGCCGCCACCGGGACCAGCGCCGAGGCGGCCGGGGGCGTGGACGGGGTGCGGATCGTCGGCCGCACGCCCTCGGGGCGGGTGGCCCGGGTGACGATCGCGCTCGCCGGCGGGCCGGTGGAGGTCAGCGGTCCCGCGGTGCGCCAGGTGCTCCACCCGGTGGGGGAGGCGGCCCTCCGGAGCGCCATCTTCCAGCTGACCGAGGTGCGGCAGGCAGGCCGCCTGGAGCGACTGGTGGCCGAGGGGCAGGGTGCCGGGCACGGGGTCGGATTCTGCCAATGGGGGGCGGTCGGCCGGGCCCGGGCAGGACAGGATGCGCCGATGATCCTCGCCGCCTACTTTCCGGGAACCGCCATCAGCCGCGCCTACTGACGCGCGCCCGAGGAGAACGCATGTCGGACACACTCAGAGTGGGGATCATCGGCGCCGGGGCGATCACCCAGGTCGCCCATCTGCCGGTCCTGCGCAAGCTCAAGGGCGTTGAGGTCGTCGCCATCTGCGACCCCGACCTCCTCAAGGCCAGGGCGCTGGCCGATCGCTTCCAGATCCGGGACGCCTTCAGCGACATCGAAGAGGTCCTCGAATACGAGGCCCTCGATGCCGTGGCGATCTGTACGCCCAACCACTTGCATGAGCCCCACGTTGTGGCCGCCCTCAGCGCCGGCGTGCACGTCCTCGTGGAGCGGCCGCTCGCGATGAGTTCCGCCGGGGTTCAGCGGGTCCTGAAACAGGCGGAGAAACGCGACCGGCAGCTGATGGTGGGGATGAATCACCGCTACCGCAGCGACGTCCAGATCGTGCGCAGCTTCATCCAGAGCGGAGAGCTGGGGAAGATCGAGAGCGTCCGGGGAAGCTGGCACGTCTTTCGGCCCAGTCGGGCGCAGCTGGGATGGCGCCAGCGGCGGGAAGAGTCGGGCGGGGGAGCCCTCCTCGATCTCGGCGGGGCGATCCTCGACCTCGGGTTGTGGCTGGCCAACAATCCCAAGCCCGTGCGGGTGAGCGCCAGTGTGCATGGCACCGAGGGCAAGACGGGGGTCGAGCATTCGGGCAGTGCATTCGTTGTCTGCGAGGGCGGCGTGGCGCTGTTTCTGGACGTCACCTGGCATCATATCGGGGCGGGCGAGCGGTTCGGCCTGGGGGTGCGCGGTTCCCGGGGGACGGCGGGGATCAACCCGTTGCACGTGTGGAAGGAACTGCATGGCGTGCCAACCAACGTGGCGCCGACGGGTGCGGTCGGACGGGAAAACCCCTTCACCGCGTCGTACCGGGCGGAGTGGGCCCACTTCCTGGCCGCGGTACGCGGTGAGGCCAAGTCCTTCGATAACCAGGAGCAGCTCCACCTCCACCGGATCCTCGACGCCGTCTACAAGTCCGCGGCGGAAGGCAAGGACGTGGCCTTGTGAGGTCCGGTGGCGCGGGGATCAGGCCTTGGGCGCGCCGCCTGGCCGTGCTGGCCCTGGTCCTCGTGTTCGTCTGGGCCCTGCCGGTCGCGGTCCGGGGCGCCCAGGTGCCCCGGACCCCCGCGGCCGTTCCGGGCGACGAACTCACCATCGCCATCATGACCATGGGCGTCGGCGCCGAGGTCTATGAACGGTTTGGCCACAACGCCATCGTCGTGGAAGATCGGCTCCGCGGCACCAGCACCGCCTACAACTACGGCATGTTCTCGTTCCAGCAGGAGCACTTCCTGCTGCGGTTCATCCAGGGCCGGATGCGCTACTGGATGCAGGCTGGGCCCACGGAACTCGAGCTCCCCAAGTATCGGGCCCGGCGCCGCTCGGTCTGGCTGCAGGAGCTGAATCTCACGCCGGAGGAGCGGCTGGCGCTCCGGGACTTCCTGGAATGGAATGCGCGGCCCGAGAATCGGTTCTACCAGTACGACTACTACCTCGACAACTGCTCCACCCGGGTTCGCGATGCGCTGGACCACGTGCTGGGCGGGGCCTTCCGCTCGGCGATGCAGCAGCCGGCCCGCGGGTCCTACCGCTTTCACACCCAGCGGCTGAATACCCACAATCTGCCCCTCTACACCGGCCTGATGCTCGCCCTGGGCCAGGGAGCGGACCGGCCGGTCACCCGCTGGGACGAAATGTTCCTGCCGCTGAAACTGCGGGAGTATCTGCGTGAGGTGCGGGTCACCGACAGCACGGGGGCTTCGGCCCCGCTGGTGGGGGCGGAATACACGCTTTACGAGAGCGACGCGTTCCCGGTGCCGGAGGCGCCGCCCCGGTGGGAACTGCAGTACCTGGTGGTGGGCCTGGTCCTGGGCGGGCTCTTCCTGTGGGGAAACACCCCGACCGAACGCCCGGCGTGGGCGCGCAGGGCTGCCCGCGGGATGGCCACGGGATGGGCCCTGCTGACTGGCTTGGCAGGAGCCATTCTCACCGGGCTATGGGCCTTCACGGACCACGCGATCGCTGCCCGGAACGAGAACCTGCTGCAGGCCTCACTGCTGTGCCTGGTCCTGGGCGGCGTGCTGCTGTTCCGGCGGGCCGACCGGCCCCGGCTGGACCGGGCGGCGCGATCATTGGCGATGGTGGTCGGTGGGCTGTCGGTGCTGGGCTTCGTGCTGCAGGTGCTGCCGGCGTTCAGTCAGGTCAACGGCCAGATCCTGGTGCTGTTCGTTCCGGCCAATGCCGGCCTCGCCATCGGGATCATTCGGGCCACCAGCCCCCGCCAGCCCTGAGGCTGGCCGGCCGCCCTACGTTCCGCCGCTCTCGTCCCAGACCTTGGCATCCACGAACAGCTTGTACAACTCGCCGTCCAGCTGGCCGGACTTCACTTCGTCTCCGAGAATGTCGAGCGCCCGGGTCATGGGCAGCGCTCGCTTGTAGGGCCGATCCTGGGCGGTGAGAGCGTCGAAGATGTCGGCGATGGTCATCATCCGGGTCTGCATGGGAATCGCCTGGCCCTGCACCTTCCTGGGGTATCCGCTGCCGTTCAGCTTCTCGTGATGCCCCCAGGCGATGTCCGGCACCTGGGCCAGACTCTTGGTCCAGGGAATCTTCCGCAGGAAATCGAAGGTATGAGTGACGTGGCTCTCGATTTCGAGCCGCTCCCGGTCATCCAGGCTCCCCTTGCGGATGCTGAGGTGCTTCATCTCGCCGCCCGAGAGGAACGGTTGCTCCTGTCCCGCGATATCCGCAAACCGGAGGTCGGCGAAATCCTTCAGCTGGGCGAAGTCCCCCTCGGCGAGCACCGTCGGCTCGTTGGAGGCAAGCACCACCCGGAGGAACCGGTCGGCCGTCTCCAGTGAGGCGCGCTGCTCGGCCTCCAGCTCCGCCAGGAAGGTCTGATAGCCCTCCTGACCATGCGCGGCCAGATAGTCCGCTCGCCGCTTCTCGAAGGCCCACTGCACACTTCGGGTGATGAACGCATGGCGTTGCTGGATGAGCGCCAGGTCGGATTCGTAGAGCTTCTTGGCCTTGACCAGCACCTGTTCCCGCACCCCGACCTTGCCGAAATCGTGCAGCAGGCCGGCGTAGCGGATCTCCCGGATCTGGTCCGAGCTGAAGTTCACTTTCGCGTACACCCCGTCTTGCATCCGGTCCACCACCTGGGCCAGCGCGACCGTGCGGCTGGCGACCCGCTCGGAGTGGCCCGATGTCGTCGGATCCCGCTGCTCGATGGCGTGGACCGCGGCCTTCACAAATCCCTCGAAGAGGCGTTCGATGGCCTCGTATAGCTGGCTGTTCTCCACCGAGACCGCCGCCTGCCCGGCCAGTGCCTTGACGATCTTCACCGTATGCGGGCTGTAGGCGATCAGCTGCCGGGTCGCTTCCTCGGGCGTGGTCAGCCGCGCCGCGAAGTCCCGCTTGCGGTTGATCAGCTGAAGCACGCCGATGACGTCACCGTGATGGTTTTGCATCGGGATGACCAGCATGCTCCGCGTCGGGTAGCCATAGCGCTGGTCGAAGGACCGGTTGAACGAATATTCCACGTCCGGCGGCAGCATGTACACGTCCTCGATTACCAGCGGCTCCCCTTCGGTCGCGGCATAGCCCGCCAGAGAGGTGTGGTCGATCGGGATGGTGAATTCCGCGAACGGGATGTCCGGACGGCTGTCGTTCTGGGCCAGTTTGAAGCGCAGCCGGCGGGTGCCGAGCTCGTCGGTCTCGACGATATAGAGGCTGCCGGCGTCCGACTGGCTCACCCGGCGTGCCTGGGCCAGGATCAGGTCGAGCAGGGTGTTGAGATTCTTCTCCGTGGTGAGCAGCACGCCGATTTCGGCCAGTTCGGTGAGCTCATGCAGTCGGGCGGCGCTCTCGCTGCGCGCCCGGGCGTATTCCCGGTGCGCCGCCGAGACCCGGAAGGCGCTGCGCAGCGACACCAGCAACTGCCGCGGTCCAATCGGGGCTTTCACGAAGGCCGTCAGGATATCCGCCGGCAAGTCGGCGGGGAGATCGGCCTCGCCCGGCTCTCCCAGCGCGAGCACGGCCACCCCCGAATCGCGCAGGGCACCCAGCAGCTGTGGGGTGGTGTGGGATCGAGACGGCCCATCCAGCAGATAGGCCGTGGGACGGTCGTCGGCGCGCACATCCGAAGGGGACTGGGCCAGGCGGAGCTCGACCTGTTCGCTGGCGAGGGCAGCCGCCACTCCTTCCGGCGACCAGGCGGGCGAATGGTAAAGGAGGTATTTCATGGCGCGACCAGAGGCGGGACGGAATCCGCCGGCAGCGGGCGGACCCCGGTGAGCAGCCGGTGCGGGCGGCGGGAGATCTGGTCCACAAACCAATCCATCTTGGCGCTTATGATGCGCAGGTTGGAGAGGGTCTGCCGGATGTCCGGGCTGAGGTCGCTGGTCAGGGTCGTGACCGAGCCGGTGAGGGTGTCCGCACTGTAGATGAGCCGCCGGGCGTCGGACAGAAGCAGCGTGAGGGAATCCGTCAGTTGGGCCACCCGGCCGTCGGTGCTGGCCAGGGTGGTCTGGGCGTCGCGGAGCAACGGTTGCAGCCGCTCCATGACCCGCCGGGTCTCCGCCAGGGTACTTCGCAACTCCGGCCCCGTGGCGGCCAGTTCCCCCTCGGCGGTGCTCGCGGTCCGACCGAGTGTCTGCAGCAGCGTACGGGTGTCCCGCAAGACATCCGAAACCTGGGTCTTGAGCGAGTCGGCCACCTCCTTCAGGGCGTCCGTGGCGCTCTGCCGGATCGAGGCCCTGATGGTGTCCCCGGGCTGGAGGGCTGCGCTGATCTGGTTGAGCGGCACCAGCAAGGCGATCGCCGCGGCCCCGATCAGCCCGCTCGAGGAGATCTCCGCCTTGGTGCCCAGCGGCAGCTGGATCGGGACCCCGTTGGCGTAGCGTTCCCGGAGCCGCAGCGCCACCAGAAACTGGGGCGGGCCCATGGCGCCGCTGTCCACCTTGGGGGAGATCCCGGCCACCTCCCCGATCGCCAGACCCTGCAGGAGGACCGGCGTGTCCTCTTTCAGGTCCTGAACCGACGGGCTCAGCATGTAGATGGTGACCCGGCGCTCGGTCCACCCCCGGGTGACCGCGAGGGCGATGGTCATGATGGCGATGGCCCCGATGACCAGCAATCCGACGAGGGCATCGGCGGTACGGGCGCGGATGCTCATCTCGGTGACTCCACCTGCCCGCGCACCAGCCGGACCTGCTGATCCACCCTGGTGCGAAGTGTGGCCGGCAGATCGGGCCCGGTCAGCAGGACCGTCCGGCGGGCGCCCTCCGCGGTCTCGCCGCCCCGGGAGGTCTCCAGCAGTTCCGCCGAGGCCCGATGAGTCAGGCCATCAAACGGGTCTTCCAGCACCACCAGCTCCGGATCAAAGGCCAGCGCCCGGCCCAGGGCCGCGCGCCGCCGGTCCTCGGCGTTGGCCTGGGCCGGGCGGAGTTCCGCCACGCGAGTCAGCCGCACCTGGGCCACGATCACGTCCACGCGTCCCTCGATGTCTTTGGGGCGAAAGTCGCTGCCGAAGAGCAGCGGCAGCCGGATGTTTTCGCGAAGGGTGAGATTCTGCAGCAGCCCGTCACCTGCGGGAAGGTATCCCAGCCGTCGGCGGAAGGCGAGTTGCCCTTGGCGGGAAAGGGTGGCAATCTCGGTGCCCAGCGTCAGCACCCGGCCGCCCGCCGGCCGCTCCAGGCCCAGGGCCAGGCCCCCGAGGAGGTCCACTCCGCTCTGTTCGTCGCCGGTGACCGCCAGGGTCTGCCTGGGCAGGACCGACAGGGACAGGGTGGGCGGGACCGACGGGTCTCCCTCCGGCAGCCCGCTCAGCGTCTTCCGGCGGATCACGGCGAGTGGCACGTCCTCGAAGACCAGCGGAGCGGTCATAGCCGGATCACGGAGACGATCAGCGCCGCGAACACGAAGATCACGGCGATGGAGCCCACGGTGCCGCGAATGACGGCCTGGGGGATCTCGGTGGGGCCCCGGCGTACCGACAGGCCCTCGAAGCTGGGGATGATTCCGACTACCACCCCGAAGATCAGACCCTTCAGCAGAGTCAGGACGATGTCCTGGCTGGTCAGATTAGACACCACGATGCCGATGTAGCGCGCCGCACTCATGCCGCCGATGATCACCGCCGCCAGGAAGCCCCCCGCGATGGCCACGACGTCGAAGACCACCATCAGGACGCAGATGGAGACCACACAACCGAACAGGCGGGGGAGGACCAGGTAGTGGTACGGGTCAATCCCCATTCCCTCCAGCGCCCGCACCTCCCCCAGCACCGTGTTGGTGGCGAGCTCGGCGGTGATGGCAGTGCCGCTCCGACCGACGATGGCCAGGGCGGTCAGCAGCGGGCCGAGTTCCCGCACGATGGCCACCACCATCACCTTGCCAATGAGCTCCGAGGCCCCCACCCGGTCGAGCTGAGCGATGGTGCTCGAGATGGTGAGGTAGCTGAGCACGCCGGACAACAGCACGATCAGGCTCACCGCCTCAAGGGCGGTGAACCGAAGCTGATTCAGCAGGACTCGCCCGGCCACCCGGCGGCCCGCCCCGGGGAGACTGCGGATCGAGGCCAGTGCCTCAACGGCGAAGCGCGCTTGCGCGCCCACTCGGGCGAGCCAGCGCGCCGCACCCCTCCCAATGGAGGCGAGAAAGCCGATCACCGGCTCAGCTGGGGTTCACTTTCTGGAGGCCCGCCTGGGCCTCGGCGTACTGTGGGAAGACCTCCAGCGCCTTGCGGAAGTAGTCCGCTGCACGGGTCGCGTCGCCGCGGTCCTGGTAGAGCAGGGCCCGGCTGTAGAAGGTGAGCGCCTCGGTCGGCACGCTCCGCCCCCGGGCCGCGCCCCGGGCCTCGGCGGACAGCGCGGGCAGCTTGGTCTCCGCCATGAGGGACTCCGACAGCGATTGCAGCAGCTGGAACATGCTCTCCCGCTTTTCCAGCTTCGGGTCGCTGCGGACGACCTTGATCACCTCGCTGGTTTCCACGTCCACGATCCGCGCATCCACCCGGAAGCGTCCGTAGAGATCCACGAACCCGCCCATGATCATGTAGCGCGCCCCCACGATCTTACCGATCTTGGCGGCGGTGGCCGCATCCACCCGGCCGTCCGCGCCGAGGTTCTGCTCGTCGACCAGGCGCTGAATGTTTTCCCGCTCGACCAGGCGGGCGGCGGGATTCCGGGACAACTCGCTGATGAGCATCCCGGCGATGCCCCGTTCCAGCGCCTCGAAATTTTCCTTGTCCTGGCCGTAGGAGCCGCCATTCTCGAACGGCAGCACCGCGATCCCGGGACGGGTGTCCTGGGCGTTCACGGCAGGCACCACCGCCAGCAGGGCGAGAGACAGCAGGGTCATGATCCGTCGCATATCGACCACCTCGTCAAAGAGTCAGCGCCATGCCTTCCATGGCGGCATCCACTACCAATCCCGGTGCGTGAGTCGCGGCGAAGCTCCGAGCCCCGATCACCATGGCATCGATGGCTGCGTCGTCATGCTCCGGTTCGTGATGAAACAGCACCAGCCGACGACACCCCGCTTCCTTAGCCAGCACAATGGCCTGCTCCGGGGTCGAATGCCCCCACCCGGCCCGGGCTTCGATCATGGCCTCGGAATACATCCCGTCATGGATCAACGTATCCACCCCCCCGAGGAATCTCACCAGCTGGACACGCCAATCTGGCGGGACATCGTAGCTGCCGCCGGTGCCCAATTCGTTGTCAGTGACGTAGGCCATGGTACGGCCACCCGCCACCGGCACCAGCTTGTAGCCGAGGGTCGATCCGGGGTGACGCAGCCGGAACGCGTCCACCCGGAAACCGTCGATCTCGAACGACCCGCTCTGGACCTCGGTGATGGTGAGGTCCGCTGCCAATGCCTTCAGCGGGACCGGAAACACCACCGGATTCATCTGCCGATCCAGGATTTCCTCCAGAGGAATCCCCTCCTGGGCGGCCCCGTAGATCCGAATCGTATTCCCCTTGGTATTCAGGGGCTGGAAAAAGGGCAGCCCCTGGATGTGATCCCAATGGGTGTGCGAGAGCAGGATGTCGACGTTCATCGGCCCGGGCGTGAGCCGCATCAACTCCCGACCGAGCAGCCGGATGCCGCTGCCCGCGTCAAGGATCACCAGCTGGTCGGGCGCACCGGAGACGGCGACGCAGGAAGTGTTGCCTCCATACCGGGCGGTGTGTGCCCCCGGTGTAGGAATCGACCCCCGCGTGCCCCAGAACATGACCGTGTACGACACAGCCTCTCTCTCTCTGATGGCCGATACAAGTGCAAGGAGTCTGCCACCAGCGACGGCGGCGTGGCTCACACTCCCCTGGTGCGCGGGATCACGAACGGCCAGCGGCACGCTCCAACAGGGATCGATTGATGATACTGATGTCCTTCCGGGTGACCCGGATCAGTCCCCGTTCGACGAAATCCCGCATGGTGCGGGACACCGTTTCCCGGCTGGACCCGATCATCTGGGCGATGACATGGTGGGTGATCTTTTTGGTAATTTCATCGCCGCCCTCCTCCTCGGCGAGGCGGAGAATGAGATCGGCCACCCGGCCGTTGACGTCGAGGAGGACCAGGCCGCCGATCTTCTCGTCCGCGCGGCGGAGCCGCCGGGAGAGCTCCCGCATCAGGGCGATGGACACCTCGGGGGAGCTGCGGAGACGGGCCTGAAAGTCCTCGCGCCTGAGGACCAGCACGGCCGCATCGGTCATGGCGATCACGGTGGCGGACCTCGGCTGATCGTCGATCAGCGCCATCTCGCCGAAGAAACTGCCTTCCCCCAGGACTGAAAGAATGACCTCCCGTCCGTCCTCCCCGATCAGAACCACCTTGACCTGCCCTGCGGCCACCAGGTAGAGGGCGTCGCCGGGGTCATCCTCGAAGACGATGACGCTGCCTTTGGGGTAGCTCCGCTCCCGCACCAGCTCGGCGAAAGCGGTAATGTCGCCCTCGCGCATCGACGCGAACAGCGGGACCTTCTTCAGGACGTCGAGGGGTGAGGCGGACACAGGACCTCGGCATTGGATGGAAGTGTAGAAGAATACGATAGTTACGCCGTTCTGGCCTGTCAAACCTGTCTCGGGACCTGGGGGACCCCCCAGTTGATACCTAAGTCCTGCCCCTGCTATATTTTCGGGCTTCCCAGAACGGGAACCCGACCGTCCGGCGGGACGGAGCTGCCAAGGAGAAGATCGTGAAGCCGAACATTCATCCGATGTATCACAAGGTGACGGTCGCGTGCGCGTGCGGCAATCAGTTCGACACCCGCACCACGACCACCAGCATGCACGTCGAAATCTGCGCCAAGTGTCACCCCTACTACACCGGCAAGCAACGCCTGGTGGACACCCAGGGCCGAGTCGAACGGTTTCGCAAGAAGTACGCGGACAAGACCGCCGGCACTCCCCAGGGCTGACGCATGGAGGAACAACTCCGCCAGGCGCTCGCCAGGGCGGAGGAAGTGGCCCGGGCGCTGGCGGATCCTGCCGTGGCCAGCGACCCGGCCAGACTGAAGGCGCTCGGCCGCGAGCACACCAAGCTCCTGCCCGTGGTCCGGGTGGCCGAACGGCTGCAGAAACTCAGGGGGGACCTGGCCCAGGCCCGGGAGCTCTCCCAGGACGCTGACCCCGAGATGGCCCAGCTGGTGCAGGCCGACCTCGCCCGGATTCCGGAGGAGATCGCGCCACTCGAGGCTGAGCTGCACGACCTGCTCCTTCCCCGCGATCCGCTCGACGACCGTGATGCCATTGTCGAAATCCGCGCCGGGACGGGCGGAGATGAGGCAGCCCTCTTCGCCGCCGACCTGCTGCGGATGTATCAGCGGTATGTGCAGCGCAAAGGGCTCACGGTGGAGATCATCTCCCTGAGCGATGGCGCCGCCGGGGGCGTCCGGGAGGCGATCTTTGCGGCCCGCGGGCCGGACGCCTTCGGCCTGCTGCGCCGGGAGGCAGGGGTCCACCGCGTTCAGCGGGTGCCGGCGACCGAAACCCAGGGGCGGATTCACACCTCCGCCGCCACCGTCGCGGTCCTGCCGGAGGCGGAAGAGGTGGATGTCACGATCCACCCCAACGACCTGAAAATCGACGTCTTCCGATCTTCGGGGCCGGGTGGGCAGAGCGTCAACACGACGGACAGCGCCGTCCGCCTGACCCACCTTCCCACCGGCCTGGTCGTCTCGCAGCAGGATCAGAAGTCCCAGTTACAGAACAAGCTCAAGGCCATGGAGGTGCTTCGGGCCCGGCTGCTCGACCGCCGGATCGCGGAGCAGGAGGCGGTGCGTTCTCGGGACCGGAAAGCCATGGTGGGGACCGGTGACCGCTCCGCCAAGGTCCGGACCTACAACTACCCCCAAAGCCGGATCACCGACCACCGGGTCAATTTGTCGGCGTTCAACCTCGAACAGATCCTCGGCGGCGATCTCGATGAGTTTGTGAACGCCCTCCGCATGGCGAGCCGGCAGGAGCAGCTCGGTGAGTGAGGGCCTCCGGATCCGCGACGCGGTACAGGCCGCGGCGGGCCGGCTGCGGAGTCGGGAAGTTGAGGCTCCGGAGCGCGAAGCCTGGAGAATCTGGGCCGACCTTCAGGACCAGGAACCGGGTCGCAGCCAGCTGGAGCGTGACCGGCTCGCCGAGCCGGCCGTGGTGCGTCGCTTTGAAGCGGCGGTCGGTCGGCGGGTCGCGGGCGAACCGCTGCCCTACGTGACGGGGCTGGCCGGCTTTCGCCGCCTGACGCTCCGCGCCGACCCGAGGGCGCTGATCCCGCGGCCGGAGACCGAAGGCCTGGTGGATCTGCTGCTGGCCAGGGCGCCCGCGGGGCGGGTGGTGGACGTGGGGACCGGCGGTGGGTGTATCGCGCTCGCCCTCGCCGATGAGGGAGACTACGCTGTGGTGGTCGGCGTGGACGCCTCGGCCCGGGCGCTGGCACTCGCGGCCGAAAATCGCGACCGGACCGGCCTTCCGGTGACCCTGGTACGCGGCGATCTGGCCACGGCGCTGGCGCCAGCCAGCGTGGACGCGATGGTTTCCAACCCGCCCTATCTTACGGCGGCGGAGTATCAGGGGCTGGAGCCGTCCGTCCGGGATTTCGAGCCGATGGAGGCGCTGGTCAGCGGGGCGGACGGGCTGGCCGCCACCCGGGAAGTGATCGAGGGGGCCCGCCGAGTGCTCCGCCCGACGGGATGGCTGGCGCTGGAGATCGACAGCAGCAGGGCAGAAGGGGTGGCGCGGCTCGCCGGCGCCGCCGGGCTGGATTCGGTGACAATTCTTGATGACCTATTCGGCCGCGCGCGGTATCTGCTCGCGCGGAGGAGCGAGGCGGAGTGATCTGGGACAAGGCAGAAGAGCTGGGGCGACTGATCGGGCAGACCCCCGAGTACAAGACCCTGCGGCGGACGGAAACCACCCTGCGTGAGGACAAGGACTCCCAGGCCAAGGTCGACCTGATCCAGACCCTGGCCCGGCAGATGGATGAGCTGGTGGCCCAGGGGCAGATGCCCGACCAGCCGGCCGCCGAGCAGTACGAGACGGCCGTGCGCGACCTGGAGATCAGCCCGACGGGTCAGGCGTACGCGGTGGCGCGAGCCAATTTCGAGAAGGTGATGATCAAGGTGAACCAGCTCATCGCCCAGGGCATGGATAAGGGCGCCACCAGCAGCATCATTACACTCGGATGAGCCCGGGGCTGTTCCTGGTGGTGGAAGGACCGGAAGGGGCGGGAAAGACCACCCTGGCGGCCGCCTTGGCCGCGCGCATCCGGGAGACCGGCGCCGAACCGGTGGTGGTGCGCGAGCCGGGTGGAACGCCCGTGGGAGAACAGATCCGCCGGCTCCTGCTCGATCCCGCGATCCCGGTGGAACCGGTGAGCGAACTGTTTCTGTTCCTCGCGGCGCGGGCGGACCTCGTCGCCCGCACCATCCGGCCCGCCCTCCTCGCCGGTCAAACAGTCGTCGCGGACCGGTTTCAGCTCTCCACCGAGGCGTATCAATGTGGAGGCCGGGGCGTGGACCGGGCGTTGTTCCTCGCCTCCAACCGGGCCGCCACCGGGGGGCTGGAGCCGGGGCTCACGCTGGTGCTCGACCTGCCGGTGGAACTGGGCTTTGCCCGCCGGCGTACGACGGGGCAGGGCCTGGACCGGATCGAACAAGCCGGCAGAGAGTTTCACGAACGGGTCGGGGCGGTGTTCCGGTCCGCGACGGGCCCGGGGATCGTGCACTTGGACGCCACGCTGGCACCGGAACGGGTCTTGCACGTGGCGTGGCAGGCGGTCGAGGCTCGTCTCAGTGAGGCGCGGGACGCGAGCCGACGTTAGTTTGTAGGTCATCAGGCGCCGGGGTCACCCGGCGATTTCGTCCGAAGCCGGAGGTCAGCATGCGTCAGCGTTGGGGTCTGATCGCCTTGGTCGCGATCATTTCGTTCTTTACCGGTGGCTGGCTGCTGCAGCGGGGCACCGCGCGCGACGGCAACGTCTACCAGCAGGCGCGGCTGTTCGACGACGTGTTGTCGCACGTGAGCGCCTACTATGTGGATTCCATCCCTCAGGCCGACCTCTACCAGAAGGCCACGACCGGACTCCTGGGAGAGCTCAAGGACCCCTACTCCGTCCTGCTGCAGGGCGACGACTACCGGGCGCTGACCGAGACCACCACCGGGAACTACGGCGGGCTGGGCATTCAGATTGACGTGCGGGACGGGTGGATCACCGTCGTGGCACCGCTGCCCGAGACGCCGGCGGAGCGGGCCGGGGTCGAGACCGGCGACCAGATCGTCGCGGTCGACGGCAAGTCGACCGAAGGCTGGACCAGCGACCAGGCCGTCAAGGCGCTTCGGGGCGCCGCCGGGAGCGACATCGAGCTCAAGATTCGCCGGGCCGCCATGGCGCAGCCGATCTCCTACAAGCTGACCCGGGCGATCATCCATGTCCGCTCGGTGCCGCCCGGGAATCTCTTCGCCGGGGGCGTGGGGTATATCTCCATCTCGACCATCGCGGAGAGCTCCACTCCGGAGCTGCGGCGTGAGATCACCGCACTCCTCTCCAAGGGGATGACCACGCTGCTCCTCGATCTGCGCGGCAACCCGGGCGGCCTGCTCGACCAGGGCGTCAAGGTGACCGACCTGTTCCTCGACAAGGACCAGGAGATCGTGGCGACCCGCGGCCGGGCCCGGGGCGCGACCAAGACGTTCTCCGATGAGGCGCGCCAGGAGTGGCCCGACCTGCCGATCGTGGTGCTGGTGAACGACGGCACCGCCAGCGCCGCGGAGATCATCTCCGGTGCGCTCCAGGACCATGACCGGGCCGTGGTGGTCGGCGTGCCGACGTTCGGGAAGGGGCTGGTGCAGACCCTGTTCCCCTTCTCCGACAACACCGCCCTCAAGTTGACGACCGGACGGTGGTACACGCCCAGCGGGCGGACCATCCAGCGGCACGCGCGGAACGAAGAGGACCAGGCCAGGATCGCGGCCCTCGAGGCCGACAGCGGCCGGACGGGCGCCGCGGACACGGCCAGCCGGCCGGCCTACCGCACCGACAGCGGACGCATGGTGCGTGGCGGCGGCGGCATCGTGCCGGACCTGATCGTCCGGCAGGACTCGCTCACCGACTCGGAGCGTGCCTTCGCCCCGGCCTTGGGATCCAAGTTCGCCGAATATCGTGACGCGATCACCACCACCGCGCTGCAGATCAAGAACGACAAGGCGGTCACCAGCGAAAGCTTTGTCGTCACGCCGGCCATGCGTGCCGAGGTACTCCGACGCATGCGGGCCAAGGGCGTGGACATCAGTGAGCAGACCTTTGCCCAGGCGGCGTCCCTGCTGGACGAGCAGCTGGGCTACGAGGTGGCGCGCTATGTCTTCGGCCGGCCGGCCGAGTTCCGCCGCCGGGCCCGGGACGACAAGCAGATGCAGATTGCGCTCGAATTGCTCCGCCGCGCCCAGTCGCCCAAGGACCTGTTGAGTGCCGCCATGGCCCAGGCGTCGGCGGTCACCGAACGGAGGAACTAGCCCGTCGCTCCGGCACTTGAGCTCTCCGCCGCGCTTGCCACCGGGTTTGGGGTAGGCGTCCTCTCCGCCTTGGCGGGGATCGGTGGCGGGGTGCTGATGGTGCCGTTCCTATATCTGGTATACGCCCCGGTGGGCGTGTCCCTGTCCGCCCAGACGGTGGTGGCCCACGCCACCAGTCTGGGCGTTGCCTTTGTCACCTCGGTCATCGGTACCTGGCGCTACAGTCGCGCCAAGGCCATCGCGTGGACTCCGGCGATCATCTACTCCGTGCCAGGGATCGCGGCCGCCTTCCTGACTGCCCGACTGCTCACCCGCACCGGGGGCCAGCATTGGGTGCGACCCCTCTTTGCGCTATTCCTGGTTGCCTCCGCCTGGGACATGGCGCGCCGAGCCAAGGCAGCGGCCCGGCAACGCCACGCCTCCGGGACGGAGGGGATGGGCTCCCAGCGCGACGGTCACCCCGAAGTCCGGCTTACCGCTCTGGAGATGGCCGCCCTGATCGTGATCGGGGCGTTCGGGGGGGCCATGTCCGCTCTGCTCGGGATCGGTGGCGGGCTGATCGCCGTCCCGGTGTTTCTGTACGTCGTGCGCCTCCCGGTGCGGGCGGTCGCCCCGACCGCGCTGGCGGGGGTGTGCCTGACGACCCTGGCGGGTGGTCTGGGGTATCTCACTGCCGGTCCCGGTCCGGCGGTCTCCGGTCACATGGCCGGGTTCATGGATCTGCGCATGCTGGTCCCGCTGGCGCTCGGCGCGGTGATGACGGTCCCGTTCGGGGTGAAGGTCAATCGACAGGCGAGTCCCCCCACGCTGTACTGGATCTTCGCGGCGGTCTTCTCGGTCATCGGGCTGTCCATTCTCGGGACCTGGGTCAGGGCATGATCGCCATCATCGGTGGCGGTCGCATGGGCCGGGGTCTTGCCGGCGCGCTGGCGGACGCCGGGGAGCGGGTGGAAATCTGGTCCCGGCGCGAGGCGTCGGCGGAGGGTGATGGCCCGGCGGACGTGGTGAGCGCGGCCTCCACCATTCTGCTCGCGGTGCCCGACGGGGCGATCGCCCTTGTCGCGGCGAGTATCGCCTCCCAGGTGGGGCCGGGCCAGACGGTCCTGCACCTGTCCGGGGTCCAGGATCGCAGCGCGCTCACTGTGCTCGCTACGCGGGGGGCGGCATGTGGCTCGCTCCACCCGCTGCAGACGGTGCCCGATCCGGCGGCGGCCCGCGAGCGCTGGCGGGGAGCGTATGCCGCCGTAGAGGGCGACGAGCCGGCCGTGCGGGAGGCGGAACGGCTGGCCCGCCTGCTCGGGATGACCCCGGTACGGCTGCCGACCGGCGCCAAGGCGCTGTATCACGCCGGGGCGGTGATGGCCTCCAACTATGTCGTCACGCTGGCTGCCATCGCGGCCCGGCTGGCCGCACAGGCCGGGCTGCCCGAAGACCTCGCCGCGCAGATCTACCGCCCGCTGCTGACCGGCGCAGCCGCGAACCTAGCCGAAGCGTCAGCCGTAGAGGCGCTCACCGGCCCGATCCGCCGGGGCGATGTGGACACCGTGGCAGCGCACCTCTCGGCGCTCGGCCCGTCCGATCGCCGGCTTTACGCCGTGGTTGGGCTCGAGACCGTCCGGCTGGCGCGTGAGGCGGGGCTCGAGCCCGCCACGGCCGACCGGTTGGACCGGCTGCTGGGGGACGCGTTGACCTAGTGTCCAGTAACAGAAGTGTGCGTCATATGTCAAGCGGTGCTATCTTGGAGCTCATCGCTCCGGAGCATCGCCATGCGAACGGGACGTCCCAAGCTATCATTGGTGCTGACCGAGGTGG